>JAEEGL013834784.1_pt1 | contig 22904 bp, 18 predicted proteins | sample 9134231 | NCBI WGS metagenome assembly JAEEGL01 (sample SAMN16246548, study PRJNA631951) | gut metagenome | biome: gut microbiome; feature: rumen; material: fiber-attached | host: Bos | place: Iran: Karaj | collected 2018-10 | reverse complement strand
TGAGACTGCCCTCAATGCCGAAGAAGTTGCCTATATCCTGAACGATGTTGCCGAAAAGGAAGAGGTCAAACTGTTCATCAAGAAGATGATCTTTATGGTAAGGGAGGGAAATGATTCCAGACATTTTGAGTTCAGTGTAGGTCCCCAGTCTAAAGACAATCCGGATCTCACTTATATTTCCGGCGCCCTGGGTCTTGTGCGGGGAGAATTTCATCCCGTTGTGGTGGATATGGACCTGATGGTTGTGTCCCAGATTCCCATTGTGGGCCAGCTGGACCCGGCTCAGATTACCAAAAACTACATCAAGGCCGGCCTCGCCCTGGACGACATCACCTGCGAATACTATCTGTACCAGGCATCCAAGGGCCTGGATATCGCCGTTGCCAACACCTACCGGCTGGCCTTCCTCCGCGGAGAAGACGAAAAGGGCCACCGCACGATGGATCTTTACGTCATCAACCCTAATGATCCGGACTTCCCGCCCTTCCCGATTGGCAACGTACTTAAATCCTTTATTAATCAGTAGTTTATTCTGATGAATATCCTGCAGATGCAGATGCTCGGAAAGGCCGACCCTTCACAGGTGCCCGGCCTTTCCCGTTTTTTCAAGACAGGCCCCGGCCAGTATGGGGAGGGAGACCGGTTCCTGGGCATCAAGGTGCCTGTTACCCGCGCGGTGGTAAAGGACTGCTGGCGGCAGGTGAGCTTCCAGGATCTGGAGGAGTGCATCACCAGCCCGTACCACGAACTGCGCCTGGCCGCCCTCCTCGCCCTGGTGGAGATTTTCAAACGGCCACTGGTTGGAGAAAAATATTTTTTGTGCAGTAGCCCCAAAAACCATTTTTCTCCAGTGGACACCGTCAGGAAGCAGTGCGTGGATTTCTATTTGGCCCATACGCCATACATCAACAACTGGGACCTGGTAGATCTGAGCTGCTATCCGCTGTTGGGAGAGTGGCTTCTGGACAAAGACCGCTCCCTGCTATATGAGCTGGCACTCAGTGGCAAAACCCTTTGGGAGCAGCGGATCGGCATTGTGAGTACAATGACCTTCATCCGGCACGGACAGCTGGAAGACACTTTTGCCATAGCCGACATACTCCTTCACCATCCCCACGACCTCATTCACAAGGCCGTGGGCTGGCTCCTTCGTGAGGCCGGCAAACGGGACAAGGCCGCCCTGGAGGCCTATCTGGCTCCCCGCTTCTCCACCATGCCCCGCACGATGCTCCGCTACGCCATCGAAAAATTCCCCGAGCCGGAGCGCCAGTCCTACCTCCACCCCTCCCGCTCTTAACCCGGTTTTGGGTTATATTGTGGTGAAGATCCCGTATGTGCCCGCTCTTAACTCGGTTTTGGGTTATATTGTGGTGAAGATCCCGTATGTGCCCGCTCTTAACTCGGTTTTGGGTCATATTGTGGTGAAGATCCCGTATGGGCCTGCTCTTAACTCGGTTTTGGGTTATATTGTGGTGAAGATCCCGTATGTGCCCGCTCTTAACCCGGTTTTGGGCCATATTGTGGTGAAGATCCCGTATGTGCCCGCCCTTAACCCGGTTTTGGGTCATATTGTGGTGAAGATCCCTTGCCTGCCCGCTCTTAACTCGGTTTTGCCCCGTATTGTGGTTAAGATTCCGTATGTGCCCGCTCATAACCCGGTTTTGGGTCATATTGTGGTGAAGATCCCGCTTTGGCCTGCTCTTAACCTGGTTTTTGGCCGTATTGTGGTGAAGATCCCGTATGGGCCCGCTCTTAACTCGGTTTTGGGTCATATTGTGGTTAAGAGCGGACGATGGCCGGCTCTTAGATTGATTTCCGGCCGTATTGTGGCGAAGAGCAGGTGAAGGAGAAGCAAAGAACAGGGAGAAGGGGGAGGAGGAGGATGGAAAAGGGAAAGGAAGTGGGAGGAGGTTGGTATTTAGGGAGGAAAAATGTATATTTGCGTGCTTAAAGCAGAGCTTATGAAAGAGAGATTGCTTGGAAAGACACCGGCGGAACTCACGGAGATTGCCAGGGCGTGCGGCCTTCCTGCGTTTGCGGGGAAGCAGATGGCGCAGTGGCTGTATCAGAAGCGGGTGAGGAGCATAGCGGAGATGACAAACCTTTCCAAGCAGGGGAGGGAAGCGCTGAGTGAGAAGTATGAGGTGGGGCTCACCGGGCCGATAGATGTGCAAACCTCCCGGGACGGCACCCGCAAGTACCTGTTCCAGGTAACCTGCCCGGTGGCGGGAGGAAAGCAGGAAGAGTCCTGCATAGAGGCCGTGATGATTCCGGACGAAGACCGCAAGACCCTGTGTGTGAGCTCGCAGGCCGGGTGCAAGATGGCCTGCAAGTTCTGTATGACGGGCCGGCAGGGCTTTCACGGCAACCTGGATGCGGCCGATATCCTGAACCAGTTTTTCTCCATCGAGGAAGCCGGCGAACTCACCAACACCGTATTCATGGGAATGGGAGAGCCCCTGGACAACTGGGACCATGTGAAGCGGGTGATAGAAGTGCTGACAGCCGACTGGGGCCTGGCCTGGAGCCCCAAGAGAGTTACCCTCAGCACCATCGGCGTGCTGCCCAACCTCAAAAAGTACCTGGAAGAAAGCAAGTGCCACCTGGCCGTGAGCCTGCACAACCCCTTCCCCGAAGAGCGGGAGGAGATGATGCCCGTGCAGAAGGCCTGGTCCATCACGGAAGTGGTGCGCCTCATCAAACAATACGATTTCACCGGCCAGCGCCGCGTGAGTTTTGAATACACGGTGTTTGAGGGCTGGAATTCCACCCCCCGTCACGCCGATGGCCTGCTCAAACTCCTGAGGAACCTGGAGTGCCGCGTGAACCTGATCCGTTTCCACAAAATCCCGGACTTCCCGTATGGTACCGCACCGGACAGCCTGATGGAATCCTTCCGGGACCGCCTGAACGCCGGGGGAATAACGGCCACCATCCGCGCCTCCCGGGGAGAAGACATTTTCGCCGCCTGCGGACTTCTGGCAGGCAAACACAAAGAGAGAATATGAAAAAGATCCTTACCTTACTGTTGATGCTGCTGCCGCTTTCGGCCCTGGCCCAGGAGGAGGAATTCTCTTCCTTCGGCCTGGAAGCCCGTGATGCCAAAGCCGTCCGGGAAATCCGTTACCGGATGGCCCAGATCCGAAAGAACCGCCCCACGGTGGGCCTGGTCCTTTCCGGCGGCGGTGCCAAGGGCGCGGCCACGGTGGGCGTCCTGAAGTACCTGGAAGAGTGCGACATTCCGGTAGACCTGGTGGTAGGAACCAGTATCGGCGGCCTGCTGGGCTCCCTCTATGCCCTGGGCTATGATGCTGCGTATCTGGATACCCTTATCCATACCATCAACTGGGATATGGCCCTCAGCGACAAGGTGGACAAGAAGTACATTCCCTACGAGCGCCTCCGCTACAAGGAAAAATATGCCCTCTCGTTCCCCTTCTATTACCGGGACGAGGATTACCAGAACTACCTCAAGGGAGATGCTCCCTTTTCATCGGCCGTCAACCGTCAGCTGGACCTGGGAGCCGAGAGCAAGGACAAAACCCGCAAAAGCCTCAGTGAACTGGCCCAGGGCAATCTGATGGGTAGTCTTCCGGCAGGCTTTGTCTTTGGCCAGAACGTGAACCAGATCATCACCAGCCGCACGGTAGGCTACTCGGACTCTACAGACTTTTTCAAATTCCCCATCCCCTTTGCGTGCGTCGCCACGGATATGGCTTCCGGCAAGGCCAAGGTGTGGCACGACGGCTCCATCAACCTGGCCATGCGTTCCACGATGAGCATCCCCGGTCTGTTTGCCCCGGTGAGAACCAACGGAATGGTGCTGACGGACGGTGGCATGCGCAACAACTTCCCGGTGAACATCGCCCGCGAGATGGGGGCCGATATCATCATCGGCGTCAACCTGGCACAGGAAAACCTCAAAGCCAACGAGATCCAGAATCTGGCCGATATCCTCTCCTCCACGATGGATCTTCTCGCCAACAATGTTTACGAGAACAATGTCAGTTCCGTAGACGTGCACATCCATCCCAATCTGGAAGGATATAATATGCTTAGCTTCAATGATGTAGCTGTAGATACCATGTTTGTCCGCGGCTACAAGGCCGCCGTGGAGATGGCTCCCCAGCTCGCTGCCGTGAAAAAGCGCGTGGGCCGGGCCACCACCAAGTTTCACGCAAAGCCGGCCGTGGATATCGGCCTGCAGGATGTCCTCATCGGTGAGGTGGAAATAGACGGCGTTTCAGCGCAGGAAGCAGATTATGTGCGCTCCAAGATGAAGGTGCAGCCCGGGATGAAGGTGGGCCGGGAGCAGATAGAGGAAGACGTGGCCACCATCTTCGGCAAGGGCTCTTATGACTATGTCAACTATGAGCTGAGGGGCAAGAAAGAACCTTATAAACTGCGCATTTACTGCAAGAGAGGCCCTATGCACCAGCTGGGTGTGGGCGCCCGCCTGGATACGGAAGACCTGGCTACGCTGCTGCTCAACGTGGGCCTTAACACCCGTTCCATAAGCGGCTCTTCCCTGGATATCACGGCCCGTATCAGCCGCAATCCTTATCTGGACCTGGTGTATTCCTACGCCGCCCCGCGTTTTGCCAAGTTCAACGCCCGCAACATCCTGCGCTACACAGACCGGATGAATGCCCTGCTGGATGACAACCGTTACAACGCTTCCTTCCTGCTCAACACCACAGACCTGTATTTCTCCAATATAGTCCTTTCCAACTGGGAGGTGAACCTGGGCCTCAGAAACCAGTACTTCCGCCTTTTCAACCTGCTCAGCGAAGGTTCTGCATCGGCCTACAGCTCCAATCCCTCGGTAGATTTCCCCAGCCTCTTCATCAAGGGCCGCGTGGAAACCCTGGATAGCGGCTACTTCCCGCGGAAGGGTGTATCGGCCGGCCTCAGGGGAGACCTTGTGTCCCGCGTCTTCGAGAGTGGCGCCTCTTCCCGCTGGCTGGCTATCGTGTCCGCCGATGTTACCGCTCCCGTTTCTTTCGGCCGGTTCTCGCTCATCCCCATGGTGTATTCACGTATCGTCTGGGGACAGCAGATTCCGCTGATGTTCTCCAATGTGATGGGCGGTGATATCGCCAGCCGATACATCGAGCAGCAGGTCCCCTTCATCGGCATCAACGGAGCTACCGTCCTCCGGAGCCACATGTTCCTGGCCCGCCTGGACGCCCGTTACCAGCTGCTGCCCAACCACTACGTATCGCTGATGAGCAACGCCTCCTACGATTTTGACAGCTTCAGCACCTTCCGGGACGGACGCCCCCTGTTCGGAGTAGGTGTGGGCTACGGCTTCAACACCATCGCCGGTCCGCTGAAGGCCCAGCTTTTCTGGTCTTCCCTTACCCGGAAGGTAGGCGTGTACCTTTCCTTCGGTTACAGCTTCTAGCCCATGGATGCCGCCCGCTGCCTGAGCCGCCTGCAAAAACTCTGTTCCAAAGCGGAGTATTGCCGGGCCGATATCCGCCGCAAGGCCCTCAAAGACCTGGAAGGGGACGAGGAGGCGGCCGATAAGGTGGTGGCGTCGCTGGTGGAGGAAAAGTACGTGGACGACGGGCGCTACGCATCGGCCTTTGCCCGCGAGAAAGCCCTTCTGCAGGGCTGGGGCCCCGTGAAAATCCGCTATCAGCTGAGGGGAAAAGGCGTGAGTGAAGAAGCCATCAGCGCCGCGTTGGAGGAGATCGAGCCCGAGAAGGCCGATGCCCGCCTGCAGAAACTTCTCGAGGCCAAGGCCAGGACGCTAAAAGGCGACCCGGAAGGTCGCCTTAAACTCATCAAGTATGCCCTCTCCAGAGGGTATGACTATGATGCTGTTAAAAAAATGGTACAGCCGTAAGCCGCTTTCTGTTTTTAAATCTGTCATTTATCTTCGCAACCTACCCCCCGGCATCGGACGGGCCGTCCTCATCTGCCGGTATATTTGGTCTTGCAGGCCCGGGTACCGTACCCGATGCATGTCGCCATGCAGCGTCGTGGGCTCTTACCCCGCGTTTTCACCCTTACCTGTTGCCAGGCGGTTCTTTTCTGTTACTGGTACCTTAAAGATTACTCCCTACTGTGCTTTCCACAGACGGGTGCCCTTTCCTGTGCGGACTTTCCTCAGCTCCGTGTCCTGAAACGGGGGCCCGGCCACGGAGCCGCGACAGATCGCTATACCATTTAAAGTCTTTCCTTGATGGCCTTGGTAGCCTGTTCGTAGCCGGGTTTCTCCAGCAGGGCGAACATGTTCTTCTTGTAGGCCTCCACACCGGGCTGGTTGAAGGGGTTCACGCCCAGGATGTAGGCGCTAATGCCGCAGGCGAACTCGAAGAAGTACAGAAGGCTGCCCAGGTTGAAGGCGTCAATCTTCTCCAGATTGATGCTCATCTGAGGCACGCCGCCGTCGATGTGGGCCAGCTGGGTGCCCAGTTCGGCCATATGGTTGCAGTGCTCCACGTGCTTACCGGCCAGGTAGTTGAGCTGGTCCAGATTCTGCAGGTCCGATTCGATCACTATGCTGCGCTGGGCGTTGTCTACGTGAAGGACGGTCTCGAACATTACGCGGGAACCTTCCTGGATGAACTGGCCCATGGAGTGGAGGTCTGCCGTGTTGTTCACGCTGGCGGGGAAGATACCGGTGCCTTCCTTGCCTTCGGACTCTCCGTAGAGCTGCTTCCACCATTCGGCCACATAGGTGAGCTTGGGATTGTAGTTCACCAGGATCTCCGTGCTCTTGCCCACTTCCTTGAACAGGCAGTTGCGCATGGCGGCGTAGATGATGGCGGGGTTCTTGTCGCTCTTGATCTCCAGGCCCTTGGCGGCATCCTGGGCCCCTTCTACCAGGGCCTTGATGTCAAAGCCGGCTACGCAGATGGGCAGAAGACCCACGGGGGTGAGGACGGAGAAGCGGCCTCCCACGTCGTCCGGCACCACGAAGCTTTCGTAGCTCTCCTGGGTGGCGAGGGTTTTGAGGGCGCCCTTCTGGGCATCCGTAATGGCCACAATGCGGTCTGCGGCTTCTCCTTTGCCGTAACGGGCCTCGATGAATTGCTTCACCACGCGGAAGGCCACGGCGGGCTCGGTGGTGGTGCCGCTCTTGGAGATGACGATGCAGGCTACGTTACGCTCTGCGGCCAGGTCCATCAGCTCTGCCAGGTATTCCTCGGAGAGGTTGTTGCCGGCGAAGACCACCTCGGGGGCGTCCTTGCGCTTGAGCTGCTTGGCGAAGCTGTGGCTGAGGGCCTCTATCACGCACTTGGCACCCAGGTAGCTGCCGCCGATACCGATGGCGATGACCAGGTCTATGCCCTTTTTCATCCACTTGTCGCGGATGGCCTCGTATTTGTGGAGCTCACGCTCGGTAATCTGGCGGGGAAGTTTCTTCCAACCCAGGAAATCGTTACCGGCGCCGTTTTCGTTCTTGAGAACGTCGAAGGCGTCCAGGGCCTTGGCCACGTAGGCCTGATACTTGGCGGCATCCACAAAGGACTCGCAGCCTTTAACATCTACTTTGATCATATGGATTTGTATTTGATTATTCTACCAACTTTCTAATCTGCAAATTTAAGCATTTCCCGCAAATAATCCTTATCTTTGAGGTATGAACCGCACAGTTTTATTTCTTTTGACCCTTCTTGTGGCCTGCGCCCGGGTGCCCGTTCCCCAGATGGTGGAGCTTCCCTCCGGCCTTCGGATAGGTGCTACGGAAATTACCAACGCCCAGTACGAAGCCTTTGACCCTTCCCACAAGGCTCTCAGGGGCTATAAGGGCTTTTCGAAGGCCGATGACGAAGCCGTGGTGATGGTGTCGTGGGAAGAGGCCACGGCGTACTGTGAGTGGCTTTCCCGCCGCACGGGCCGGTCTTTCCGCCTTCCCACCGAAAAGGAGTGGGAGTACGCCTGCCGGGCCGGAACCCGGACGCCCTACAACACGGGAGAAACCTATCCGGAAGAGTATGGGAAGGTGCAGAAGAACACCCGCTTCAAAGAGCCCGTTTCGCTGGAAGTGGCCCAGTTCGCTCCCAACGCCTGGGGCCTTTACGACATGCACGGCAATGTGGAGGAGTGGTGTGCCGATGATTATGATGCCGATACCAAAGCCGTCCGTGGCGGAAGCCACAACACCCCCGTGGAATTCCTCCGGAGCGATGCCCGCAGCGCCTCCATCCCGCAGGACAGAAGCGTCCTTCTGGGCTTCCGCGTGGTGGAATCGGCCGATAAGCCGGCTCTTAACCACAATATGGCCCCAAATCAAACTAAGATCCCCGCAGTGCCGGATCTTAACCACAATAGAGCCCAAAATCAAACTAAGAGCGGGCCGCTGTTCGAAGAACCGGTCCCTTATATCCTGGAACCGGAGGATGGAACGCCGTTTTATGCCCACAACCACCAGCCGGCGGTTACCTGCCTTCCCGGCGGCGGCCTTCTGGCCATCTGGTTCTCCACCAATGCCGAAGCCGGAAGGGAAATGGTGGTGCTGCAGTCTGTCTTTGACGGAGAGAAGTGGAGTCCTGCCACGCTGTTCTGCAAGGTGGAGGGCCGGAATATGACCGGAAGTGCCCTCCTCACCCTGGACAGTGGGGAAGTCCTGCATTTCCAGGGTGTGGGAGATGCCGGAGAGTGGAAAGACCTCTCGCTGGCGATGCGCCGGATGAAGGCCGACGGAAGCTGGAGCCCACTGAGATATATTGAACCGGAACACGAGGTGCGGCACCAGGTGATTGCCGGGCCCGTCGTAACCCGAGACGGACGCATCCTCCTTTGCTGCGATGCGGGCCCGGACGGAGAAGCGGGTACGGCCCTGCACGTATCGGAGGACGGCGGAGCCACTTGGAAAGATACCGGAAGCACCATCGCCGGCATCCACGCCGGCATAGTGGAACTGAAGGACGGCCGGCTGATGGCCTTCGGCCGAGGAAATGCCATAGAGGGAAAGATGCCCTGCAGCCTGTCGGCCGACGGGGGCTATACCTGGACGTACAAGGCTACGGAGTTTCCTTCCATCGGCAGCGGGCAGCGCCTAGTGCTGAAGCGCCTGCAGGAAGGACCGCTGATGCTGTGTTCCTTCGGCCCCGACGGCCTGTTTGTTGCACTGAGCGACAACGAAGGGGAGACCTGGCCCGTGAAGAAGCTGCTCACGGACGGAAAGAAGCGGGTCCTGGACGGCGGCGCCTGGACGGGCACTTTCACCCTGGACAGCACCCATGCAGAGCCCAAAGGATACCTGGCCTGCACACAGGCTCCGGACGGAACCATCCACCTGTTGAGCAGCCGGGTGCATTATCGGTTCAACCTGGCTTGGCTAAAAGGGAAATAAATATTAACTTTGCGCTCCTATGAAACGTTTAGGTGTATTCTTGACAGCACTGCTTCTTTGCGCCTGCTCGCAGGCCCAGGTGACGCAGTATAAGTTCAAAGTGGTGAAGGACTACCCTCACGATATGGCAGCCTACACCCAGGGCCTGTTTTTCCATAACGGCACGCTCTACGAGACCACGGGCCAGTACGGTACCAGCTCCATCCGCACCGTTAACCTCCAGAGCGGCCAGCCCATCCTGAACAAAAAGCTCAATTCCAAGTACTTTGCGGAAGGATCGGCCATCCTGGGCAATAAGCTGTATATCCTCACCTGGACCAACAAGGTGGCCTTTATCTATGACCCCAAAACCCTGGAATACATCAAAACCGTGGGATATCCCCGCGAGGGCTGGGGCCTTACCACGGACGGGAAGCAGCTCATCGCCAGCGACGGCAGTTCCAACCTGTACTTTATGGACGAGAGCCTGAAGCTGGTGAGAAAACTCCCCGTGACGTTCAATGGCCGGCCGCTGAAGAACCTGAACGAACTGGAGTGGGTGAAGGGAAAGATCTGGGCCAATGTGTACCTGACAGATATGATTGCCATCATAGATCCCAAAACCGGCAAGGTGGAGGGGACGGTGGATTGCACCGGCCTTCTCCCGGACGAACTGTGGACGTCTGCCACCGATGTTCTCAACGGCATTGCCGTGGACGCCGCCGGCAAGATGTATGTAACCGGCAAGAACTGGCCGAAACTCTATCAGATAGAACTGATTAAATAAATATTGGGGGTATCCGGAAATCCCGGATTGAGAAAGACCCTTTGAACTTGATACGGTTGATACCGTCGTAAGGAAAATGAAAAAAACTCTGCTTCTGGCGGCGCTGTGCGCGCTGCCCCTCTGCGCAAAGGCGCAGGAAAAGACCGAGCGTCTGGACTCGGTCGTCGTATCGGCCTCCCGTGCCGGCAAACAAACTCCCGTTACTTACACCAGCCTGGGAAAAGCGGAACTGGGACAGTCCAATCCCATGAATTCGCTGCCCATGACCCTGAACCTGCTGCCTTCCGTGGTAACCTACAACGAAGGCGGTACGGGCCTGGGCAATTCGGCCATGACCATCCGAGGCTCCAAGGGGTCCCAGGTCAACGTCACCTTGAACGGCATTACGCTCAACGATGCCGAAAGCCAGGAGGTTTTCTGGGTGAATATCCCGGCCCTGACCAACCTGCTTTCTTCTGTCCAGGTGCAGCGGGGATTGGGTACATCGGCCAACGGAGCCGGGGCCTTCGGAGCCAGCATCAATATGAACACTGCCTTTGTGGGAAGCCAGCCCACCGGGACGGTGGAACTGAGCGGAGGATCGTATATGACCGGCATCACATCGGTCGCCTTCTCTTCCGGCCTTCTTCCCGGCGGCTTTTACGTGAGCGCGGCGGGTAATCTGAGCCGGACGAACGGCTATATCCGCAATGCACAGGTGCACGCCCAGTCGGTTTTCGCGGTGCTGGGCTGGCTGCGCGGCAAGCGCTCCCTTCGCCTTACCTATCTGATGGGAAACCAGAAAAGCGGCATCACCTGGGATGGAATAGACCTGGACCAGTATGCCAAGGACCGCACGTACAACGGGGCAGGGGAGTACTATGATGAAAATGGGAATGTGCACTATTATCCCAATCAGACGGACAACTACCGCCAGCACCACGTGCAGCTGAACTATACCCGCTCCTTCGAAGGGAACCTCACCTGGACCAACACCCTCAATTACACCCGGGGAGACGGCTACGACGAATACTACAAGTCCAACAAGAAGCTGAAGAACTACGGCTTTCCCTCGGACATCGAGCCCGCCCGCAGCGACCTCATCTACCGCAAGGCCATGGACAACGATTACGGGGTGGTCCAGTCTACCCTTCGTTACCGTTCTGCCCGGCTGGATGTAACGGGTGGCGTGAATCTGGGCGGCTACCGCGGAGGCCACTGGGGAACAGTGCTCTGGACCAAGACCCTTGGGGATGTATCTTCCCCGGACTGGTACTCCCTGCCGGCCCGGAAATGGGACTGGGCTGTCTTCGCCAGGGCTGAATACCATCCGCTGGACTGGCTGACGGCCTATCTGGACCTGCAGTACCGCGGCATCCATTATTCGATGAAAGGAGTGGACGACGACTGGATAGAATATGGACGGGCCGATGAGGACCGCCTGGACTACCAGGCACAGTGGCATTTCTTCAATCCGAGGGGCGGCGTGACGGCCTCCTGGGGCGGCCATAAGCTGTATGCCTCGGTGGCCGTTGGAAACCGCGAGCCGGGCCGCGGGGATATCAAGGAAAATATCAAGGGATCCGGCGAGAACCCCATCCGACCGGAGAAGATGGTGGATGTTGAGGCCGGCTATGTCTTCACGGGAAAGCGGCTGACGGCATCGGCCAATCTCTATCTGATGGAGTACACGGACATGCTGCTGGAAACGGGGCGCCTATCCAGCTCCGGCTATGCCATCAAGGAGAATGTCTCGCGCGCCTGGAGAAGGGGAGTGGAGCTGGCCGCCGCCTGGCAGCCCCTGGGCTGGCTGAAGGCCGATGGCAATCTCACTCTTTCGATGAACCAGATCGCGGATTATACTTCCTACGTCCCGTACGAAAATTATTCCGGCACGGTGCCCGTGCATTATGGAAAAACCACGATGCTGATGTCTCCTTCCGTCATCGGAATGGGCCGGCTGAGTTTTATGCCCGGAAGAAACTGGCTTCTGTCCGTGGACGGGAAATATGTGGGAAAACAGTATCTGGACAACTCCATGAGAGAAGAAATGGCCATTCCGCAGTATTTTGTGATGAATGCCCAGATTCAGAAATCTTTCCCCGTGGGTCCCGGAAATTTCCAGGTGGCCTTCTACGTGCATAACCTCCTGAACCATATGTATTATGCCTCTGGATGGCGCTGGGAGAGCATTTCCCTGGACGATGGAACCCTTTATACCGGCGTCGGCGTGTACCCTCAGGCTCCAATAAATTTCATGCTAAAAGTAAGATTTAGTTTTTAAAATAATTTATTTACTAAAAAATAGTTAAAAAAAATTTGGAAGAATAAAAAAGAGTTGTACCTTTGCATTAGGAAAACGGGTGAAAACTCCTTTTCCAAGACGAAACGCTTTTTCTAACCAACTAATTAACCTTCTTCTTTAAGGTAAGAATACACTACTAACTAACCAAAACAGCCCCGCAGTGATGCGGGGCTGTTTTGATGTGTTATCGGTTCATGTATTTGAGCGCCAGGCCTCCGGTGGAAGTTTCCTTGTAGAGGGAAGGGAGGTCCTTACCGGTCTGCTTCATCACTTCCACCACGTGGTCGAAGGAGATGCGGTGCCGACCGTCCGAGAAGGAAGAGTAGATGTTGGCGTCCAGGGCACGGCAGGCGGCGAAGGCGTTCCTTTCGATGCAGGGAATCTGCACCAGGCCGCACACCGGGTCGCAGGTCATGCCCAGGTGGTGCTCCAGACCCATCTCGGCCGCATATTCAATTTGGGAAGGGCTTCCGCCGAAAATCTGGCAGGCGGCGGCCGATGCCATGGCGCAGGCCACTCCCACTTCTCCCTGGCAGCCTACCTCGGCCCCGGAGATGGAGGCGTTGTGCTTCACCACATTGCCGATGAGGCCGGCCGTAGCCAGGGCGTGCAGGATCTTGATGTCCGAGAATGCGTGGCCTTTGGCCAGGTGGTACAGCACGCCCGGGATAACCCCGGAAGAACCGCAGGTGGGGGCCGTGACGATGGTGCCGCCGGAGGCATTCTCTTCACTTACGGCCAGGGCATAGGCAAAGACCAGGCCGCGGGAGCGCAGGTTGGGCTGGTATCCCAGGGCCTTGACGTGGTACACGCTGGCCTTGCGGGAGAGGTTCAGCGGGCCGGGCAGGCGTCCCTCGTGGTTGAGGCCGCGCTCCACGGAGGCTTTCATGGCCTCCCAGATCTCCTGCAGATAGTCCCAGATCTGCGGACCTTCGCAAATGTCCACATACTCCCAGATGTTGCGGCCGTTGCGGTCGCACCATTCCACTATCTCCGTGAGGGTGTTCATGTCGTAGACCTCTCCGGCCTGGCTCATCTCCTTTCCGGGCCCTTCCGAAAGGGCGCCGCCTCCAATGGAATACACCGTCCATTCTTCCTGCAGGGCGCCATCGGCCCCGAAAGCCTTGAACAGCATGCCGTTGGGGTGATAAGGGAGGAAATGGGAAGGCTCCCAGAGAATCTCCACCGGGCCGATGGGCTCCAGCACTTCCTGGATGGCAACGTCCGTCATATGGCCCTTGCCGGTGGCGGCGAGGGAGCCATAGAGGGTTACTTCGAAGCGGGCGGCGTCGGCGTGGCGCTCTCCGAAAAGACGGGCAGCGCTGTAGGGGCCCATCGTGTGGGAAGAGGAGGGTCCTTTCCCTATTTTATACAGTTCACGAAGAGAATTCATAAGTATGCGGTTGGGGACACAAAGTTAAGGATATTTTTTCGTATTTTTGCAGTCTCAAACCCTGAATCCTATGCTTAGAATAGATATCATCAGCGTGGTCCCGGAGCTGCTGGAAAGTCCGCTCAGCTATTCCATTCCTGCCCGTGCCGTCAAAAAAGGCCTGGCAGAGATCCATATCCACGACCTTAGAAAATACGGTCTTGGATCCCGCCAGACGGTGGACGACTATTCCTACGGAGGAGATGCCGGAATGGTGATGATGGTGGAGCCGGTTTTCAACTGCATCAATGATCTGAAGAAGGAGCGTCACTACGACGAGGTTATCTACATGGCCCCGGACGGGGAAATCCTTACCCAGGGCATCGCCAACGAGCTGTCCCTCAAGGAGAACATCATCATCCTCTGTGGCCACTACAAGGGCATAGACGAGAGAATCCGGGAACATATCGTCACGCGGGAAATCTCCGTCGGAGACTTCGTGGTGAGCGGGGGAGAGATCCCGGCGGCCCTGCTGGCGGACAGCATCATTCGCCTGGTGCCCGGGGTCCTTACGGATGAAACATCGGCCCTGAGCGATTCTTTCCAGGACGGCCTGGTGTCTCCTCCCGTGTATACGCGCCCGGCAGAATTCAACGGCTGGAAGGTGCCGGACGTCCTTTTGTGCGGCAATCCCAAGCTTATCCAGGCCTGGCAGGATGAGCAGGCCCTTGCACGCACCCGCGAGCGCAGACCCGGGTTATTGGAAAAGTGAGGGATTCTTCCTACATTTGTAAGCTAATATAAATCTAAATACTATGAGTGAAGAAATTAAGCCTGTGGTGGAAGAAACCGCAGATGTAGCCAAACAGGAACAGGAAACCCCCATCGTGGAGGAAGTCAAGGAAACCCTCGTCAACTATGGAGAGAAAACCCTGGCCGAACTGGCAACCCTGTTCCAGGAATTGAAAGAAAGTGCAGACCGCATGAAGCGGTCCAAGGAGGCCGAAGCCCTGAAATCGGCCTTCTATAAGCGCCTCTCAAGGGAAAAGGCCGAGGCCGGCGAAGACGCCGCCGTGGAAGAGCCGGACGAGAATTTCGCTCCCGAGGAGAATACCGTTCCCCTGCAGAGCGGCCCTGTGAGCCCGTTTGCCGCCATCGAGGCCGGTTTCAAGGCCCTCTATATGGAGTACAAGAAAGAGCGCGCCGAATACAATAAGGAGCTGGATGCCCAGCGGGAGGAAAACCTGCAGAAGAAGCAGGCCATCATCGAGGAGCTGAAGGCCCTGGTGGAAGAGCCCGGAGATATGAAGGAGGCCTTCCCCAAATTCCGGGATATCCAGAACCGCTGGAGAGAGGTGGGCCCTGTCCCGCAGCAGAATTTCCGCGATATCAACGATACCTACCAGCTGCATGTAACCAAGTTCTACGACCTGGTGGACATCAACCGCGAACTCCGTGACCTGGATTTCAAGAAGAACCTGGAAGCCAAGACGGCCTTCTGCGAGCAGGCCGAGGCCTTGGGCCAGGACGAGGACGTGGTGGAAGCCTTCAAGGAACTGCAGAAACTGCACGAGCAGTGGAAAGACCTGGGTCCCGTGGCCAAGGAGTTCCGCGATGAAATCTGGGAGCGTTTCCGCGCTGCCACTTCCGTCATCAACAAGCGTTACCAGGCCCACTTCGAGGGAATGAAGGCCCAGCAGGCAGACAACCTGGAAGCCAAGCAGGCCCTCTGCGAGGAGGTGGAAGCCATCGCCAACAAGGAGATTACTTCCTCCACCGAGTGGAACGCCCTCAGCAAGCAGATTGAGGAAATCCAGGCCAAGTGGCGCACCATCGGCTTTGCCACCCGCAAGGAAAACCAGAAGGTGTACGACCGTTTCCGCGCCGCCTGTGACAAGTTCTTCGAGCGCAAGCGCGCCTCCTTCTCGGAGTTCAAGGATTCGATGAACGCCAACCTGGAGAAGAAGATGGCCATCATCGCCGAGGCCGAGCAGCTCAAGGACAGCACGGACTGGAAGGCCACCGGAGACCGTTTTATCGAGCTCCAGAAGCAGTGGAAGGAAATCGGCGCCGTGCCCCGCAAGAAGAGCGAGCAGATCTGGAAGCGTTTCCGCGCTGCCTGCGACGCCTTCTTCACCGCCCGTGACAACCGTCCGGACGGCCCCGGCAGCCTGGGTGCCAACCTCGCCGCCAAGAAGGCCCTCATCGAGAGCATCAAGGCCTATGTGCCCGTAGATGCAGAAGCGGATGCCGCCGCTGCCAAGGATTTCGCCGCCAAGTGGAACGAAATCGGCTTTGTGCCCTTCAAAGAGAAGGATAAGATCCAGGCCGAATACCGGGAGGCCCTGCAGGCAAAATTCCCGGACTTCGGAGGCCGCCGTCACGAACGGGGTGCTTCCCGCGGGGGAGAGCGCCGTCCTCTGAGCGAGAAGGACAAGCTCAAGGAGCAGTTCAACGCCCTCCAGCAGGAGATTCTCACTTACGAAAACAATATTGGCTTCTTCGGCCTGTCCAAGGGCGCTGAAAAGTTGAAGGCACAGATGCAGGAGCGTATCGACGCCGCCAAGGCCAAGCTGGAAGAGCTCAAGGCCCAGATCCGTGCCAAGGAACAGGAGGAGACGCAGGAGTAATTTATGGACAAGAATTCAATCATCGGCTTTGTCCTCATAGCCCTCATCATGATGGGCTTCTTCGGGTACCAGAGCCGTCAAGTCAAGAAACAGCAGGAATACCAGGCACAGCTGGATTCCATAGCCGCTGCAGAGGCTTATGCCCAGTATCAGCTGGACAGCGCCTGGAGGGCGGAACATCCCGTGGAGGCCGCCGTGGCAGATTCCCTTTCCCAGGAACCCGCCGCTCCCGTGGCTCCCGTCTATTCGGATTCCCTCCTGAACCTGGCCGCCCGTGCCCAGGAGCAGCTTATCACCCTTTCCAACGAAAAGCTGGAAGTGGTTTTCACCACCAAGGGTGCCCAGCCGTATTCCGTGCTGGTGAAGGACTATCTCACCTACGGAAAAGAGCCCCTGTATCTTTTGCAGGCCGGCAAGACGCAGCTGGGCTATACGGTGTATGCCCCTTCGGCCATAGACACACGCAAATTCGTGTTCCAGTATGTCCCGGAGGCTTCATCGGACAGCACGGTGGTGATGCGTCTTCCCATGCAGGACGGCGGCTACATAGAGCAGACGTACACGCTGCAGAAGAATTCCTATTCCGTGAACGAGACTCTGTCTCTGGTGAATATGAACTTCCAGCGCAATTCCGGCAGCATAGACATCAACTTTGACGCTACCATTGCCCGGATGGAGAAGGGTTACAAGAACGAAACCCAGTACTCCCGTCTCAACTACTACTTCCCGGAAGACAAGAAACCCGCCAATATCGGCAACGGCCGCAGCGGCAACAAGCGTTTCTCCAACAATATCGAGTGGTTTGCCTTCCAGCAGCAGTTCTTCAGCGCCATTATGCGGGCACCGCAGTACTTCACCTTCGGAGACTTCGCCATAGACTTCGTCCCCAAGGAAGATGCCTCAGGAGACCTGATGAACTGCCATGCCGCCATGAGAACGGCCATTACCCAGACGCGCGGGGCAGAGCGTATAGACGTCCCCTTCGAGTTCTACTTCGGTCCCAACAGTTACAAGGGGCTCAAGGCCTACGGCCACTCTTACGAGAAGGTGATTCCCCTGGGCGGTAAGATCATCGGCGTTTTCACCAAGTATGTGATCATCCCGCTGTTCGACTGGCTGCACCGCTTCATAGACAACTTCGGCATCATCATCCTGCTGATGACCATCTTCATCAAGATTGTGGTGCTGCCGTTTGCCTACAAGACATATTCTTCATCGGCCAAGATGCAGGCGCTGAAGCCCTTCATGGAGAAGATCAACGCCAAGTATCCCAAGCAGGAAGACGCCATGAAAAAGCAGCAGGAGACGATGGCCCTGTACAAGAAGGCCGGTGTTTCGCCGATGGGAGGCTGCCTCCCGATGCTGCTCCAGATGCCTATCCTGTGGGCCATGTTCCGCTTCTTCCCGGCTTCCATCGAACTGCGCCAGCAGCCCTTCCTCTGGGCCGAAGACCTCAGTGCCTATGACGATGTCATTTCCTGGAACTTCAGCATCCTGGGAATGGACCATATTTCCCTGTTCGCTCTCCTGATGGCTGTCTCCATGTTCTTCTATTCCAAGATCATGCAGAGTCAGACCACCGCCAGCAACGACCCTAACGCCAAGATGATGAACGCGATGAGCCTGTATATGATGCCCATCATGATGTTCTTCATCTGTAACAGCCTCAGCTCCGGTCTTAGCTATTACTATCTGCTGAGTAACCTCATCACGATGGTAGAAACCTGGATCATCCGCAAGTGGGTGGTGAATCCGGACGAGGTGGTGGCCAAGGTGAAGGCGGCCGAAAACAAGCCTGTGCCCAAGAGCAAGTGGCAGCAGCGCCTGGAAGAGGCCCAGCGGATGCAGCGCGAAATGGAAAAGCAGAACAAGAAGCGCCGCTAATGAAAAGATTCTTTGCGCTGGTGGTAGCCCTTCTGGCTGTGCTGCCGCTGAATGCCCAGCGCAGGGATTCGGTCTATACCGCTTCCGAGCAGTTTAAACCGGTCAAGTTGATAGCCCCCGTTTCCCTGATGGGAGTGGGGGCTATTTGTACCATGACCCCCTGGCTCCGGAATAATGTAGATGTTCCCATCCAGAACGGCGTCCAATCCTGGGCGGCCGGGCGTTATTGGAGCGGAGACGACTGGATCCAGTATGCTCCGTTGGCCGGCTATGTGGTGGCCGGTCTTGCCGGAGCCGGAAAGCACGGCCGATGGGAGCAGATGCTCACCGGTGCCACGGCCTTCGGCCTGATGATGATAGGAACCCATACCATCAAGCTTATTTCCAACCGGCAGCGGCCCAACGAAAGGGGACGGGCATTTCCTTCCGGCCATTCGGCTACGGTGTTTATGGGGGCGGAACTGATAAGGCTGGAATATGGCCCCTGGTGGGGCCTGGCAGCGTATTCTGTGGCCGTAACCACCGGCTTTTTCCGGGTCTGGAACAACTGGCACTGGACCAGCGACGTGCTGGCCGGTGCCGGCCTCGGCATCCTCTGCGCCAATGCCGCGTACTGGCTGCTGCCGCTGGAAAGGAAGCTGTTCCGGCTGGATTCCAGACTGTCCGTGTTGCCGGCGGTGCTTCCGGCCCCTACGGGCACATCCGTTGGTGTTTCCCTGTCTTTTGCCTTATGATTGCAGAATCCCTTCATACCCTGCGGAAAGCGTTGCCCTCCGGCGTAGAGCTGGTAGCCGTTTCCAAGTTCCACCCGGTAGAACGCCTGATGGAGGCCTACGAGGCCGGGCAGCGGGTGTTTGCTGAAAGCCGTCCGCAGGAGCTGGCCGCCAAGGTGCCGCAGCTGCCTTCGGACATCCAGTGGCATTTTATCGGCCATCTCCAGACCAACAAGCTCAAACTGGTACTTCCATACGTTTCTCTGGTACAGTCCGTGGATTCCCTGCATCTTCTGCAGGCCATCAGTGCCTGGGGCATAGCCAATAATAAGGTAGTGGATGTTCTTCTGGAGCTTCACCTTGGGGCCGAAGAAACCAAACAGGGATTTTCGGAGGAGGAAATCCTCGCTATCTGCGAAGGTATACCCTCTGAAACCGTCGGCTGCGCCGACCCCTCCCTAAAGGGCCCCTCCCTCTTACAGGGCCGAGGGTGGCCATGGGTTTCAGAGGGTATACCTTCGCAGACTGGCATTAGGATCCGGGGCCTGATGGGAATGGCGACGAATACGGACGATATGGCGGTGGTGGAGAAGGATTTCGAGAGGATTGAGGCCCTGTTTAGAAAGATCAAAGCTTCCGGAAGGGAAGGCTTTGATGTGCTGTCCATTGGAATGTCTCAGGACTGGCCGGTGGCTGTCAGGCACGGAGCTACGATGGTTCGCATCGGCACCGATATCTTTGGCCCGCGGGAGTATTAAGCCAGGATTTTGGCTATTTGTTTATCCGTAGCTTCAGGACAGAGGCTGCGGATTTTTTCTTGTAAGAGCCGATAGGATTCTTCGGGGGTGTGGTCTACTTCCAGGCCTTCGTGGGCGGCGGCTTCGAAGCCGGCGAAAAAGGGAACGGCGGGCCTCTCGAAAAGATCTTCGGGGGTGCAGAAGGAAGAGGTTTGCCAACCGTTGTAGTGGAGGTCCGGCCCGCGGAAGACGCGGATGATGTCTCCGGTGACCACCCGGCACTGCATCATCAGGCGGCAGATGAGGGCATCGGCCTGGCCTTTCTTGATGTTGAGAAGGCCGCGGATTTCTTTGATGCCGATGCTGCCGTTTTCTTTCAAGTAATCCAGAATCTGCTGCTGGGCCTTGTCCGGCTGGTATTTGGGCAGAGATTGCCGATAGTTTCTCAGCTCCCGATACCACTCTACGGTTGCGAAGGCGGCCTTCCCGCCCAAAAGGAACTTTCCATAGGCTATCTCTCCGCTCTGGACACAGGGAATTTTCCAGTCCCAGGGGGTGTAGGTGAGGTTTTCCTGCGTGTCAAACCAGTTCTGGGGAGGCGTCATCTCCTCTATGGAATAGCCGGGGATGACATTGGCGAAGAAGGGGACTATGCCCAGTTCCTCTATGGTAGAGAGCATAGCTTCCGCGTTGGTAACGCGAGGCGGTTCTTTCCCCAGGGCTTTCTTTTCGAAGGACATTACTTCTTTCCGCTGATGATGTCCCGGACCAGTTCGGGCTCGTTGGTGGTTATCTGCTCCACTCCCAGGGCTATCATTTCCCGGATGTCTTTGGGTTTGTCCACGGTCCATGCATTGACGCTCATTCCCAACTCCTTGGCCTCCTGAACCCATTCGGGGTGCTTCTGGAACTTGGAGAAGTGGTAGTCTATGCCGTTAATGCCGTCGGCTTTCACTTCGACCGGGGCCTTGTCTCCTTCCAGGTACTGGACGGTGAAATCCGGAAGCTTTTTGGCCAGCTCCTGGCAGATGTGGTAGCTGAAGGAGATGAAAACCGCCCTGTGGGGATTGAGCAGGTCTGCATCTTTCAGGGCCTGGAGGCATTTGTCTATAAGGAGGTTTTCCCTTTCCAGGCTGTAGTGGGGTTTGAGCTCCAGGACCAGGACGCAGTTTTCGTCTTTTTTGCCCTGCTCCAGGTATTCTTCCAGGGTGGGGACAGGTTCTCCGTTCTTGAGGGTGAAACTGCGGATTTTTTCGAGGGTGCTTTTCTGGATGTCGGTTTTTTTGATCTCCCTGTCGTGATTGACCACTACACAGTTATCGGCCGTCAGGTGAAGGTCGAACTCGCTGCCCCAGCAGCCAAATGCCTGGGCTTTCTGCAGAGAGGCTATGGAGTTCTGGGCATTATCTTTCCAGTAGCCCCTGTGGGCTACGATATTTTGTGCCTTGGCACAGATGAAAATGGCCAGGAGGGCGATGAGTGCAAAAAGCTTCTTCATTTCGGTTATTGTTTCCCCAAATGTACGAATAATTCTTTATTTTTGTATTATGAAGCTGAAGGTCCCCAACACGTATGTTATCATTTTTGCGCTGCTCCTGCTGTGCGCCGTGGCTACGTGGCTGCTGCCCGGCGGGCAGTATGGAAAGGCCGATGACGGAGCGCTTGTCTACGAGGAGGTAGACGCTGTTCCTCAGACGTGGCAGGTGTTTACCGCCGTCTATCACGGTTTCGTGAAGCAGGCGGGGATCATCATCTTCATCCTGGTGGTGGGCGGCGCCTTCTGGCTGCTCAATGCCACCGGGGCCGTATCGGCCGGCATAGGCCGCTTCATTTCGCTGGTGGGGCACCGGGACAAATGGGTGCTGGTGGCCATCACGTTGCTTTTTTCCCTGGCAGGTGCCGTGTTTGGGATGAGTGAGGAAACCATTCCCTTTGTAGGGATGGTGGTGCCGCTGATGCTCTCGATGGGCTACGATGCCTTTATGGGGATGCTCATCGTGTATGTGGCTTCCAACGTCGGGTTTTCATCGGCCTTCCTGAATCCTTTTACCGTGGGCATTGCGCAGGGAATGGCAGAGCTGCCGCTGTTCTCGGGAATGACTTACCGGCTTATCTGCTGGGCCTTCCTTACGCTCCTTTTGGTGGTTTTCGTGCTACTGTATGCTTCCAGAACCCGGAAACGGGCCAGTACTGCTTTGTCGGCCTCTCCCGCCCCTGAGCCGATGACGGGCCGACAGATGGGCATCCTTTCTGTCCTCGGCGTGACGGTGATCCTCCTTGTGGTGGGGGTAACCCGCTGGAACTGGTACTTGCCGGAAATTACCGGCCTGTTCCTTCTGATGGGCATCGTCTGTGGCCTCATCGCGGGGTTTGGCGCCAATCGCATTGCCGAAGAACTGCTCGCCGGTGCCAAGGACATCTTGTCGGCCGCCCTGGTGGTGGGCTTCGCTTCCGGCATCATCGTCATCCTGCAGGACGGCAGGGTAGTGGACAGCATCCTGCACTCTATGCAGGAAGGGCTGGACGGCACGGGGCCGATGGCTTCCTTATCGGCTATGTACGGCATCCAGGCGGTGATCAACTTCCTCATTCCCAGTGCATCGGCCAAGGCCGCCATCACCATTCCCATCATGGCCCCCTTTGCCGATATGGTGGGTGTCTCCCGCCAGGCCATGGTGCTGGCTTTCCAGTTCGGCGACGGCTTCACCAATATGCTCACCCCCACTTCCGGTGTCCTGATGGCCGCCCTTGCTATGGCCCGTATTCCTTACGAAAAGTGGCTCAAATGGGCCTGGAAAGGTACGCTGGCCCTTCTCCTCATCGGCCTTCTCCTTCTTCTTTTCACCGTCCTTTTCCCCATTCCGGAGTTTTAAACAAAACGGCCGCCCGGGAAAGGGGCGACCATTTTGTCTTTAGCGTGGCTGAAGTTTATTTGGCCATAATGGCACCTACCAGACCCAGAATGGCGTAGAATTCCGGGAGAGCGGCGTAGATAAGGGTGTTGGTGAACACGTCGTGACCCTGGGAGACACCGACGATACCGTTGGCGCAGACCTGGCCCTGACGGATGCCGGAGAGCATACATACCAGGCCGACGGAAACACCGATACCGAAGCAGAGGGCTCCGGAGATGGTGCCGCTGGTGAATTTACCCAGCATCATGAAGAAGGCCACGGAACCGTAGATACCCTGTGTGGCCGGAAGG
>JAEEGL010483614.1_pt1 | contig 22904 bp, 11 predicted proteins | sample 9134231 | NCBI WGS metagenome assembly JAEEGL01 (sample SAMN16246548, study PRJNA631951) | gut metagenome | biome: gut microbiome; feature: rumen; material: fiber-attached | host: Bos | place: Iran: Karaj | collected 2018-10 | reverse complement strand
TCTTTATTTTCATTCATTATATCTTCATTATTATTTTCTATAATATTGTCTTTATTTTCATTCATTATATCTTCATTATTATTTTCTATAATATTGTCTTTATTTTCATTCATTATATCTTCATTATTATTTTCTATAACATTATCTTTATTATCTTTGTTTTCTTTCATCTTATTTTTATTTTCTTCATTTTCAGTATTATCATCTTCCATTTTTATTCTTATAAATTTTTTTGTTTAAATATATTATTTAAGAAAAACATAAAATAAATTAAATTTTTTAAATATTTATCTGTTAATAGAAATTATAAATTAGAAAAGATTATTCAAATATTGAGAAAATAAGAATATTTTTATATTTTTATATTTTAAACTAATAAATCTCAAAATTGAAATTACTAAAGAAATTACTAAACTATATATAATATGAGTGATTACTCCGAACAAATAATTTTTGAATAGAGCTAATTGAGAATATTTATATAATGAACAAAAAATAATAATATAATACATAAAAAAGCAAAGAAATAAAAATTGTAAAAAAAAATATATGAATAATCTAATTTTAATTATCCTTTCACATTTTACAAATTTTTTAACAATTTTATAATTAATTTTAATTTCTTTTTGAAGTATTTCTAAAGCTATATGAAAATTAATTAATTGAAAAAGAAAAAAACAAAAAATATTTCCTAAAATATCAGAAAGAATTGATAAAGATTCACTTGTTATAAATCTCAACTTATTGTTTCCACTTTTATATTTTTGAGATATAATAACGTCACTAAATAAAAAAGCATTTATTGTAAAATCAACAATAATACCAAATAAAAAAGATGAAATTGAAATATAAAGAATATCAAATTTTTTTGATAAAAATAAAATTTTTATTATTTCTACTTTAGAAAGAAAACTTGCATAAGTTATTGATAAAATACTTCTTTTATCTTCATAAATTGCATTGAAATAATTCATTTCTTCATAATCAATATCTTCTTCAACAATAATTTTTGGTTTTACTGTTTTCTTTGAATTTAATTGTCTTTCTGTTGAATTTTGATTTTCTTTTGATTTCATTGTTCTTGGTGTTGAATATATATTTTTATTATAAATTATTTCTTGATTTGAAAGTTTTATGTTCTTTTTTCTATTTATATTTATCTTTTCTTTTTTAGTTTTTTCTTCTTTCTTTTTTCTTTTTTGTGGATTTGGTTTTAAATTATTGTTTTTATTATATTGTTTTGGTAAAGAAATATAACTATATATCTTAGTTTTTAATATCTTACTAGTTTTTCGATAATGAAGAAAAGTACAAATCAAACAACAGAAGAAAATTATTAAACAAAATAAAAAACCCCAATTATTCTTATAAGAATTTCGATTTAATATATATTCATAACAAATTACAATTTTATAATTAAAATTATCATCAATTAACTCCATAATAGTACTTTTTCTTTTATTATTATCTTTTCTTTCATCATTATTATTATTACATTCACATTCTACTCTATTAGTTTTAAAATCAATTCCTTTATATTTACAACCATCATTACAAAATTCAGCTTCTACAAAAATATCAGTTTGTCTATCTTTTACAATAATATCAGTTCCTATTCCAATATCTGTATTTAAACAAAAATTATGAAAATATTCATCATTTTTATTATAAATATCTATTCCTATTTTTGATAATTTTTTTCCTTCTTCTAAATTTAACTTTTCTGTATTTGTTAAAAGATAAGAGAAAGTTATTGGAATATCATTGCATATTGATTTATCTAATTTATTTCCTTTTTTATCATATATATTATAATTTACTTTATTTGTTAATTTTCCTTCTTTTGTTTCTGTTATTTTTATTACTAATTCTGAAATTTGATATTTTTCTTTTAAAATATTTTCACATTCTCCTAAATCTATATGTGTAGCTTTTGGATTATTTGAAGGATATTTTTCTGTAAATACTATTGTTTTTTCTTTTATTTTCTCTTCTTCTAAATTTTCTTCTTCTAATTTATTTTCTTCTTCTAAATTTTCTTCTTCTAAATTATTTTCTTCTTTTATACATTCATTATATATTTGTTTTTGATCATTTTCACATTTTATACAAGCTGGATTATCATCAAAAATATTACAATCATTAACGCATTCTAAAGTATTTTTATTAAAATAAGGTAATGAATCAGGACAACTTTCAGAATTAATACAATTAATAATATTACTTTCAAAATACCAAACAGACCTATCATTACACTTTTCACAAGTTTTTTTTGAAGAAAGAACATAATTATCTTTACATTCAATACAATTAGTTTTATTATCACATTTTTTACAATTATTAATACATTTAATAAACTTTGAATCTTCATTTGAAAAAAAATAACCTTCAATTTCTGAAGTTTTTGAAATACAATTGGACTTATAATCTTCCAATGGATAATAATTGTCATTTATATTACAACTTAAACATTTTTTGTCTTCTGATTCACTATAGTCAGAACAATTAATACATGAATTATCACAAATTTGAAATTTTATTTCACATTGATCATAATCATCTTCGACTATATCTAAAGAATTAAAATATAAACTAAAATTTGTAGAAAAGTGATAAACATTATTATTTAAGGAAAATATAATATTATTTAATACTGAATTTTTATTATCTTCTATATTTTTAATTGTCATTCCTTCTACCTTTTTAAATAATATTTGAATATTTACATTTAAGTTTTTAACTTCAGCTAAATCATCTAAAGTAATTATATATTCTTCTTTTTTATGATAATATTTTACACTATTTTTACATTTTGGAAGAACCATTCCTATTTTCCAATTAAAACTTTCTTTCCCATGTTTTGCCAAAACATAAATTCTATTATTGTTCCAAAATTGTTTTAGATAAAATAAATCATTTGGTTTAGGTAAAAATTTTTCCTCTTCTATCTTTTTTTCGGTTAAATCATCAAAATTAACAAGGTAAACATATAATGTTCCTCCTCCAGTGATGTATACATAAAAACATGAATCATTAAATATACCTCCAAATAGTGCGTTTTGATATATTTTACTAACCTTAATTGTTTTATTTTTTATTTCATCTTCATTATTTATCACTAAAGATTCAATAAATAATTGACTAATAGATAAATATCCATATAAAAATATTTTATTATTTTTGATCAAACTTCCTTTTATTTTTTTAATTTCTATCTCACTATTATTATTATATCTTTCATTGTTGGTTAGATTTATTTTATGATATTTAATAGAAGTGTCCCCTTTTACTTCATTATAATATGGAAATAATACTATAGAACTTTCATTTAAATTATAAATAAAAATATGTAAATCCGTTAATTTACCATCAATTATTGATTCTTCTAATGGTATTTCTACCGATTTAATTAAATTGTCTGAATTTGAGTCTTCGTTGAAAATAAAATATGTAAATTGAATGTTATTAGTTCTATTATCAGGAATAGCAATATAAAAAGTATGATTTTGATATGTAATTCCACATTGTACTCCTATATATGGTGAATATTTTTTATCATCCTGAGAATCAGGATAATCAACAAAAGTTTTTAGCGTCCCATTTATATCATAAACCTGAATTAACACTTCTTTTAAGCAAATAAGTGCAAATGTTTCATTATTTAAAGGAATAATATTTGTTGAATTAAATTGAACATTTTCATTATTTTTATAATTTGTTTCGATCACATCGATCGGTGAAATTATATAAATATTTGAATTTGAAACTCCTAAAAGAGAAGTATTTTTATATTCTGTAAATATAATTACATCATCTAAACCTTTTTCAGTTATTTTTTCAACATCCTTTAAATAAATTAAACAATTTGTATATTTCATCAAAAATACAATAACATGAATAAATTGAAAAAATAGTTTCTTCATTTATAAATATTATTTGAAAAATATTTATAAATTATTCTTTTTTAGGTTCACTAACAAAGAGTAAATAAAATATTGATGCTTAAATTTTTTATTTGTAAAGTAATATATCTTCAATCTTTATAAATTAATCAATCATTCATTATTAATAAAAGGATAAGGATATATAAATAATAAATATTTAATATATTTTTCTTAAAGTTTTCTCATAATTAAATAATAATTTATTTGTCAATATATAAAAAAATTTATTTATTGTTTCATAATTTTTTATCTTTAAAATTAAAACATATATCTTATAATCATTTATAATAAGTCAAATATCAATTAAACTTAAAAAAAGTCTAATTAAATCTATTTTTAAGTTTTAATAAATTTTTGTATTATCATTAAATTAATTTTAAAAGAACTTATTTTATTTTTTATGTTGTTTTATTTTTATTGCAAAAAAATTTACTCGACTTTTATGAAAAAAAATAATAGCACTAAAACCAAAATAAAATTAATCGAAGTTTAATTGTCATTGTTTTCATTTCAATAATATTTATAGCATTTTTAGTTTTGATTCTTATAAAATCAATTAAATTTTAAATAAATGAAAATTATTTGAAATATTTTTCTTTTTCACAGATAAAATAATTTACTATATTAATACTCAATTTTTTTCTTATCTAAATTATATTAGTTCTCCAATAGAATTTAATTTTATAAATATAATTGGTATTTTTCACCGAATTGGATAAATATTTGTATAAAATAAATTTGAAAATTTTTTCAATACAATTATATATTTTTCTTTAAAAATAAAATAAGTGTTTTTGATTTATATTGGAGAAAAGGATATTTAAAATAATTTCAATAAATTGTTAAAAAAAGTAATATGTAATAAAAAAAAATGATTAAAAAAAACAAAATATTATGAAATAAACATAATATAAAAATATTGATATTATCTATATATTATTCAATATAAAAAAATAAACTTATCTTTATTGTTTATGAACATAAATATTAAAAAAAATAAAAATACTTTGAAAAATTTCAATTTTTTAATAATTTAGGCATTTTAAAAGTGAATCAACTTTGAAAATAGTTAAATTACTTTATATTATAATATTATGATAATCTTAAAAAAAAGAAATATTCATTAAAATACTTTTTAAAAATGAAAAACATCTAAACACCTCTTATCAAATTTAAATTTGATAACCATGTCATATTTTGTTTTATTCTTTTGCTTCATAAGATAAATAATTTTATATAAATTCTTTTAAATATATTCTATTATAAAAACTAGATTTATGTTTGTGTAAATTTTTTATTTTAGATATAATCTATTTTTTCTTTATTTTTTCATCTTGTCAAAAATTCATTAAATCTCTAAAAATTTTTTACCTTTGATTTTTATTTTTTTTCAAAAATAGAAGATAATTAAAAATATTTTTAATTACAAAAGGTTTGGATAAAGTTCCAAAATGCCAATTGTTAATAAATCAATTATAGAATCTTCCATATATCTGAAGATGATAATTCGAAGAAGAGATGTATTTAGATTTTACAGGATTTACTATTATCAATTTGATAAATTTGCATTTTATATATTTAATATTTAAATTTTTACTAATGTATTAAAACCTATTTTCTTCTTCTAATTCAAATGAAATATATTCTTATATTTAGAAATAACTTTTAAGTATAATATCTAAATTAATGTTTTTTCTTTAAAATAATTAGCTTCTCCCTATATTAAAAATAATCAAATCTTATATTTTTGAATCACTTTCAAAATCATATGTTTCAAAAAAAGTATGAAAAAAAACAGAATAGAAATTATTTGTAAACATCATTAAAAAGTCTTATAAAACAATAAAATGTAAAATTCCATATATAAAATAAAATAATATTATATTAAATTTTTAATATATCTTATTAATTAGTTAAATTTTAATATCTTGTATTATAATTATTTAACTGTGGAAACATGTTAATGTTTAATATGAATTTAAATTACTTTAATTTATTCATTAACATTAATTTCTTTTACAATATTTTCGACTTTTTCAAATTCTTCTTTTTCAATATTAAAAAATTTATGATTAAAATATTCCTCCCAATCAATTCTTTTTTTTGCATCTTCAACACATAATTTTTTTAATAAATCTAATAATTCTTTATCTTCAACAAATTTATCAATGTTTTCATTTAATTCTTCAAAAGTTTTTGGAGATTCTTTAAATATCATTCTATAAATATTAATACCAAGATTTAATAAATCAATTTTTTCCAACAAATATAAAATATTTTTTCCTCCTTCAATGTATGGTTCAATTCCGAAAACATTATTACTTAGATCTTTTATACTTGAAAGAAGTTTCATTTGGCCATAATCCATTAATTTTATAATAAATTCTTTTGAATTTCCTTTAAATTTAACCAAAACATTTTCTAATTTAACATCATTATGTACCATATCCTTTTTTCTTATTTCATATAATATTTTATTATATTGATTCATTATAATCTTTATTTCTTGAATTGAAAAACCATTTTTTGATTTTTTTAAATATTTTGCTAAATCTCCATCACATAATTCTGTCACTATAAATATTTTATCATTTTCTTCAAATTTATCAATTAATCGAACAGAATTAGGATAGTTACTAAATATTTCCATAAACTTAATTTCTTTTTCTATATCTTTTTTTATATCTTTGTCATTCATTTTTTTGGGAATTTCCTTTATTGCTACTAATTCTTTAGTAATAATATTCTCAGCTTTATATACAATAGAAAAAGCACCTTCTCCTATTTTATTTAATTTATTATATTTTTCAAAAATTTTAACTTCATTCATATTACATTAAAAAAATTCTTTTGTTAAATATGAATTTCAATTATATTAAATACGATAAATTTGGAAAAAAATGATTATTATTATAATTATTAAATAAATAATTATATATGAAATAATATATAATATTCCTTTGTGAATGTGAAAATAAACTAAAATATATGAATTTGGATTAATATAGGATTATTTAATATATTAATATTAATTTACTTAATTCTCCCTGATAATATTGATATTATAAAAAAAAATTATAATTACACATATCATTATTTTGGTTTTGAGTATTACGATTTTGATTAGTTTTGAATATTTTGATTTTGTAATTATGATATTGTTTGTTTTAGGTTAATTCTAATTGTGAAATATGTGAAGTTAATATTTCAAATGTTCTTTTAAATGATACTAATTTTCTTTTTATATATTTATTATAATTGTTGGACTTTATATTTCTTCTCATAATTTATTTCAATATTTTCTTTCTAAGTTATATTTACTATTTATAAGTAATTGAAGGTAAAATATTTTTATTATTTCAATCAAATATAAAAAAATTTAATAATTCATTGTTAATAAATTTAATTATTATTATACAAAATAACTAAAGAATTCCTAATATATCTTTATTATTTATTTTTAAAAAAGGAATGATTGAAGGAAAATCTTCTTTTGGAAAATATGTCCATAAATCTATATATTATTATTTCCAATTCAGCAAACATAACTTTCAAAATCTTTTCCAATATCTATATTATTTAAATTATTAGGAATCAAATTAGAATATACAATAAATTGTTTTTCTCTTTTATTTTCAATTAGGATTTTTATGAATCTATTAGTATCTTTTCAACAAAAAAATAAAAACATTATTTTATATTATTTAGTAACAAATCCTATAAATACATAATAATAAAAATAATAAATTAACATCCATTTTATTACTACAACTTTCATCTTTATTAATTTTTCCTTTATCAATTGTATAATTAAATCCAAAAGGAATTTTTATTTCACTTAAATATTGTTTTTTTTTCATTAATTCTATTAATTTTAGTACAAGTCAATACAAAAATTTTAATTCCTAAAACCTAATAACTTTTATTATGTAAATCTTTTACAAGTGTTACTTTTTCTCCAGAAAAATTTCATCGATATTAAGAGCTTTAATAATTAATTGACTTAAATTATATTTTAACAATTTATTTTAGGGTCATTTATATTTAAATAAATTATTTTTGTTATTTATTATTATATAAATATTGATTCTAGGCTTTTTAAAATATAATTAATTAAATATAATAATTATTTTATTTCTTTTTTCTTAAATTCATTTTTTTGGAATAATATGGTTTGATAATTATAGAAGGAAATATATAAAGAAATAAGATGATTTAAATATTAAAAATTTAAAATTTTATTGAATAATGAATTGTTAAAATATAATGAAATTTCAACATTTTTTTTTTCCACATTGAGGGCAAAAATTATTATCATTTTTATTACCACAATCAGGGCAATACCAAATAGTTTTATTATTTACATTATCTATTGTATTATTAATATTTGTCACATTCTCATTGCTAGATTTACCAAAAATTGTAAAATCATCATCTTTAGTTTTCTTTGAATTACAACGATTATAACTTTTCCTTTTTTGTAATTGGAATTTTCTTTGATGAGTATTTAAAATATAATCATTTGAATTTTTATCATCATCATTATTATTTATTATAATTGATTTACTTCTGAAAAATTCAGAAGAAATATTTTTGTCTAAAAAAAATTCAGAATTCTCTCTTAAATTTTGATTATTTGGATTAACATTAATTTTAATAGAATTAACAGTAGGAATATCATTTAAAAATAATCTAGAATTAGATATTCTACTATTACTATCTTTAAGTAAATTAAAAGTAGTAGAAGAACTTTTATTAACAAGTAATATATTTGAAACTCTATTACAACACCAACATTTAACGTTAATAATAGGATTTTTAGACTTACAATAAATACAAACCCAATTTTCATTATTTAAAGAGAGAGTATTAGAAGATATTTTAGAACCCTTTTTAGAATAACTAACATATTCTATTGATTTATCTACTTTATTTGAATATATTCTTGAAACATTTTCTCCTCTTATTTTGGTATCAAAGTCATAACATAATTTAAATATTTTATTATATTCTTCACTATTAAAAACTTCATTTTTATCTATTTCTTTTGATTGGTTATATATTGAATAAAACAGTACTATTGGATGATAATGATTTGTAATAAGGTTTATTACTAATTCTTTATATGATTTAAATTCTTTTATTTTATAATCATCAATAAAATACCAATTATAATCTATATTTATTGCACATGTATAATGATTATTGTAAAATACTATAATTGCATATAAATAATACTGTTGATTCATTTTTGATTCATCTTTTAATGTAAATAAATTTTTATTTTCATCTTCTGTTGATATTAAGTTATACATTTTACATATATCCGTCATTTTTGGAAATAGATTATCCCAAGTTAAATTTATAATTAAATAAGGATTAATCTTACCACATTGAATTAAATCTTTTTTTATGATGGGTTTTTCACATATACAATCGGAAACCTTTGTTTCGTCAGGAACTTTATTGTTTAAATCTTTAGAAAATGTAAATAATTTATTTCTAAAAGATTGATTAGTTTTTCCATGTAATAATTCTAATATTTCAAAAACAAAAATTTCATAAACAAAATAATTGCCATCATAAGGAATTTCACTATTTATATTACATGAAGAACAATATAAATTTTCTTTTAATTTGATTGAAGAAAATTTATGTGAAAGACAAGAAAGATTACAATTAAAATTGCTTGGATTAAATTCATTTAATTTATTACTATTATTAACTGAAAATAAATGAATAGCATTTAATATATGATTTAGTACTTCAACAGGATCCCCACAAATTCCTTCTTGGATATCTGGAAATATTTTTGATAAAGATTTTCTAAAATCAATAACATCTAAAATATCTGGAGTTTCTGATTTTTGGAGTTTTGAATATGATAAAAATAATTTTTGAAGCTGATACAAAGGATTATTTTCATCATTGTTAAATTTTAAATTTAAATAATTATTTTTAAATTCTTTAGAGTGAAAAAGAATTTGAATTAATACATTAATAAAACAATTGTAATTTCCTTTTTCATTTGTCATTGGGAGAATTGAATTTATTATTTTTTCTGGTTTTATTTCTTTTTCTATATCTTTATTTTCTATATTTTTATTTCCATCATTTTTATTTATAATTATTTTATTTTTTTCACTTTTAATTTCTTCATTTTTAAAATTTAATATTTTATTTCTTGGTGTTATATTTCCTGATTGTTTTTCTAATTTAGCATTTATCATATTGTTATTTTCTAAAATTCTATTTTCGTTGTTATTATTACTTTTTAATATATTTTTATTAAAATTTCCATTTTTATTTCCTCCGAAATTATTATTATTTTGTATTTTATTTTCATTATTATTCTGCTCTCTTAAATTCATATTTTTATTTTTTTGATCTATTAAATTATTATTTATGTTTTCATTATCTCTTAAATTATTTCTATTTTTATTATTATTATTATTATCTATTTTTTCATTATCTTTCATAAATTTATTATTTTTATTTTCTAACTTTTTATTCTCAAAATTTGTATTATATAGATTTTTGACTTCCTTCTTTTTATTATCTATTAATTCAGTTTTTGGTGCTTCTTTATCTTGTTTTGGTTTTGGATTTTCTTTTTTGATTTTTATAGTAAAATTTTTTTCTATATTTGTTTTTTTTTGATTTTTATTTTGATTTATTATCCTTTCATTATTCATGTTTTCATTCTTGTTAATAAATTTAGGAGTCTTTTCTATATGTTCTTGAACATTCTTTTTTTTTATCTCTTTCCCAGAATTTTGAAAAGTTGTTTTTGGAAAATCTTTATGATTACTCATAATTTAGTTTTATTTGGATTAATAATAAATAATTTAAAAAAAAATAAACAAAATTATTTAATAAATCCTGAAAATTTTTATTTTAATATTTGTAAATATTTACTGAACTTTCATATTACCTGAAATTATAATATTAATTCCATTAAATATAACAGAAATTTTTTTCTTTTTCTCCAGTATCAACCTTAATTTTTCCTCTCTAATATCAAAAACTTTAATATTTGAGTCATAATTAGAAGTAATATAATTATTAGGATGATTTTCTTTATCATTACTTAAAGAAATATCACTAATCAAACCACAATAATTTTTATTATCTTTGAAAATTACATTTCTTTTTTTTATTTAAATTTGAATTGAAAATTAATAAAGTGAACTAATATCTTTATAAAGTTTAATGTTCTAAGTAATATTTTATTTTTACTTTCTTTTCTTTTAAAATCTTTAATATCTGTTAATAAAGCTAAAGCATCTTCATCAACATTCTTTTTAGAGAATATATTTTATTATTACTATTTCTGTTATAAAAAGAAACTCTTCATTAAAAAGGCCTACAATATATTCATTATATTTATTTGAATATAATTCATTTCATTTAAAATTGTTTTTATCTATTCATCTTGTTTTATTCTATTATTTTTTTCAGGTTCAGGAATTTCAAACATAAAATAAATTTTAATTGGTTATTCTGAGTTTAAATTATTTTCATTTATATAATCATTTAAAGAACCTAATTTATCTCCAATAAAAAAAACAAAATTTTTTTACATAAAAGATTTAATAATTTATTAATAAGATAACTAAAGGAAAATGATAAAACATTTGGATTGATTTTATATTCTGTATTTAAATCACTATTCAATTACATTTTTCATTTAGTTTTTAAGAATTTAAATTTTTTCAGGTGATTGATTAAATATTTTCTTTTAATTATACCTGCGAACTTAAAAAAACAATATATGGATGATATTAAAAATGTTTATCACAAAAAGAAGAAACAATGAAAATATATAATTAAAGATAATACTCTTTAAAAAATATATTTTAAAGAAGTTCAAAAAAAACAATAATGATTGTTATGAAGATTCTTTAAAATCATCTCAAGGAAGCACAAAAAAATTCAAATTAATATATCAAATTTTTTCAAAAGAATAATAAAAAAAATAGGAAAAAACAAAGAATAAAAATTATTATTTTTAAACTATTTATATTATTGTTTATAAAAATATTATTATTTAAAACATGAAATAATGTCTTTACTTAATTTTCATTAATTGATTTTCTCATTTATTTTCATTCAATTTCAAATTTTTCTTTCAATCCTTTTTTTCAAATAATTTTCCTTTAAATATAAATTTAATTTGATTTTTTATAATTAACAAAATAAAAAAATTAACAAAAAACTCAAAAAAAAAAAAATTTAAGAAAAAAAATCAAATATAATATTATATTATTTAGTTAATAACAATTTAATCATATCTTTATAATAAATAAATCCTTCTCCAGTAGTATCAGTTTCTTTAATGATTTCTTCAATTTCTTCATCATTTAATTTTTCCCCAATAGAATATAATAAATATTTTAAATCTTTTTTACTAATTTTCCCATCATGATCTTTATCCATTTCAGTAAAGCATTCCATTAATTCTTGTTCAATTTCTTGATCTCTTGATCTTTTTAATAAATAATTTGAAAAAGAATCAAAATCAAGAACACCATTTTTTCCATATTGAGATAATATACTATTTAATTCTTCTTCTGAAAATGTATATCCTAAAGCCATAAATGCCCAATTTGCTTCTTCTTTATTTAAATTACCATCATGATTAAAATCAAATATTTTAAAAGCTTCATTTTGTTCTTTTATTTCGTTTTCATCATCCATTTTTTTTTTTGAATTTTTTTTGAATATTTTTTTCTTTTTTTTTAAATTTATTTCTTTTTTCAAATATTTTATAAAATTTTTTCATATGGCTGATATTAATTTAATTGATGAAAATACATTAGTAGATTTACAAAATTTTAAAAAAGATATTGAAGAAATAAATCAATTTTATCATGAACAATCAATGTTAAAAGAAAGAAAAGTTTTAACAGAAAAAAAAGAATTTGATTTTAATGAACCAAAAGAAAATAAAAATAGTTCTCAACCAAGTATAGATTTAAATGATAGTCATGAAAGTAAAAAATTAAATCAAAAAGAAGAACAAACAACAAAAAAAGAAATTTATGATTCTTTAAAAATGAAAATGCCAATAATAAAAAAACAATATTTTGATAAATTTCTAAGAACAGAATTAACATCAAGACAAATAAAATTAATAGATTTTTCTTTTTTGGATTATAAATCATTAAAAGAAACAATTTTAATAACTGGAACTTATCCTGAAAATGCAAGAAAATATATTTGGAGATTTTTATTATCTTTACCAAATAATATAGAAAAATTTAAATTATTAGCTGGAAAAGGAATTCATCCTTTATTTGAAAATTTAGATAAAATTTATCAGGTTTCAGATAGAAAATATTTAATAAGATTACAACAAATTTGTTCTTTATTAGCTTATTGGAATAATGGTGTTGGAAATGTATATTTTTTAACAAATATTGTTTATCCTTTTATTAAAAGTTTTTCAGCAGATGATATTTTTATTTTTGAAACTTTAATGGCTTTATTTACTTCTGTTTTTAAATATTGGTTTGAATTTTATCCAAATATGCCTTATTCACATATAAAATTTGTTATAAATATAATTAATAAAGAAAGTGATGGTTTAATAAATATATTTAGAAGTGCTAAAATATTTGAAAATGAGATTATTTGGAGATTATTAACTAATTTTTTTTCTGAAAGCTTTAAAAAAGATGATTGGGTTTCTTTTGTTGATTTTATAATAACTTTTAATCATAAACCAGAAATGATATTATATTTTTCAATAGCTTTTATTTTAAGTAATAAAGAAGAATTATTATTTTGTCAAAATAATCCTAAGAAAATATGTGATATATTATATGATATAAAATTACCAAGAAAAATGTCAAATTTATTTAAATCAACAATTACTCTTTATGAAAAATATTCTTCTACTCAAACATTGAAATATGAAAGTTATGTTCCTTTTCCAGAAAATGAATATCCTACAATTGAAAAATTTCCTTTAGATATTTTAGCAACTACAAATGAAATAAAAGAAGAATTAAAATATGGTGAACTTGATATTGAAAAAGCTTTAGCAACTCATGATTATAAGAAAAAAATTCTTGAGAAAAAATATAGTGAACTTTTACAAAAAGAAAGAGAAATTGAATATTGTTATAATGATATGATTGAAGCTGAAAAGAAGAAAAATGAAATTTTACAATGGGAATTAGGAATTCTTACTCATCAAAGATCTTCTGCTTTAAAAGATATTGATAATATTAAGTAATTTAAATTTTTTTAATACAATTTTTTAAAGAATAAAATCTCTTTTTTTTTAAATTATTTATTTTATTAAAAATATTAGTTAAGAGATAATTCAATAATATAGTATTAATTAAATATTTTTTCAAAAATATATTGTCATGAAAACAACAAAATTAATTATTGTTGGAGAAAGTAAAGTTGGGAAAACTTCAATAATAAAGCAAATTAAAGAATCATATTTTGATGAATTAGGAGATATAATAATATCTTGTAATAAATCTTTAAAAACTATAAAAGCCCAAAATAAAATAACTAAATTTGAAATTTGGGAAACTTCAGCTCAATACTTTTATCAAAATTTAAATTATATTTTAATGAGAAATACAAAAATAGCAATATTAGTTTATGATATTTCAAATAAAAATACTTTTGAACAATTAGATTATTGGTACAATAAAATTTTAGAATATAATAATGATGAAATTATTTTTGGAATAGTTGGAAATAAAAATGATTTAAATAAAAAAGAAGTATCATCGGAAATTGGAAAAGAATATGCTGATAAATTAAACGCAGTTTTTGGAGAAATTTCAGCAAAAGATTATAATAGTGTTTATAAAATTTTTGAAGAATTAGCTAAAGAAAAAATTAAAAGTGAATCAAATGGTTTTCAGAAAATAAAATATAGAAATGGAGATGAATATGAAGGAAATTTATTATTAGGGAGAAGAAAAGGAAATGGAAAAATGATATTTAAAAATGGAAATATATATACTGGAAATTGGGAAAATAATGAAATGAAAGGAGAAGGGAAAATGATATATAATAATGGAGATGAATATAATGGAAATTGGAATAAGAATATTAGAGAAGGTCATGGTTCTATGAAATATATTAATGGAGAAATTTTCGAAGGATTATGGAAAAATGATAAAAAAAATGGTAAAGGTAATTTTAGATTTATTAACACTGATATTTATGAAGGAAATTTCAATAATGATTTAATCGAAGGTTATGGTATCATGAATTATCATAATGGAGATAAATTTGAAGGTAATTGGGTTAATAAAATTAGAGAAGGAGAAGGTAAATATACTTTTTTAAATGGTGATATCATATTTGGAAATTGGGTAAATGATGAAATTATTGGAAAAGGTACATATAAATATAAAAATGGAGATGAAATAATTGGTTCTTTTATTAATAATGCAATTTACGGAAAAAGTACAATTAAATATGTAGATGGTGGATATTATGAAGGTAATATGGAAAAAAATTTAAAATCTGGAAATGGAAAAATGATTTATTCAAATGGAAATATATATAATGGAAATTGGTTAAATGATAAAAAAAATGGTGAAGGAATTATGAACTATAATAATAATGATGAATATAAGGGAAATTGGTTAAATGATTATAGACATGGTTATGGAACAATCAAATATAATAATGGAGATGAATTAATTGGCTCTTTTGAAAATGACAAAAGAGTTGGAGAAGGAATGTATAAATTTAATTCAGGAGAATTAATTTCATTTAAAGGAATTTGGGTAAATGAATATTTTGCCAAAGGAGAATTATTATATAGAAATGGAGAATCATATAATGGAGAAGTATTAGTAGAAAGAAAAGATTTTAATAATAATAATTTCAATTTAAATTTTAAGAAACACGGTGATGGAATAATGACATATTCTAATGGTGAGATATATAATGGACATTTTGTTAATGATAAAAAAGAAGGAAAAGGTTCAATTGAATATGTTAATGGAGATAATTATAATGGAAATTGGTTAAATGACTTAAAACATGGAGAAGGAACTTTAAAAGAAAAAGGAAACAAATATACTAGTATATGGAATTTAGATGTAATTAGTGATTATGGACATATTGAATATATAAATGGAGATAAATATGAAGGATTTTGGAATAATAAAATGGAAAGAGATAAATATGGGAAAATGGAATATTCGGATGGTGGGTATTATAATGGGAATTGGAAAAAAAATTTAAAAGAAGGAATTGGAAAAATGATATTTAATAATAAAGATATATATAATGGAAATTGGAAAGATGATATAATTGAAGGAAATGGAAAAATGGAATATAATAATGGAGATATATATGATGGTAATTGGATAAATAATAAGAAAAGTGGAAATGGAAAAATGATATATAATAATGGAGATATATATGAAGGTAATTGGATATATGATATAAAAGAAGGTGAAGGTATTTTAAGATATAAAAATGGAGATGTATATAATGGAAATTTTAAAAACGATAAAAAAGATGGAGAAGGAATTTATAAATATAATAATGGAGATGAATATAAAGGTTATTTTAAAAAAGATTTAAAAGAAGGAAGAGGAACAATAAATTTTTTTAATGGAGATAAATTTGTAGGTTCTTTTAAAAATGATTTAAAAAAAGGAAATGGTATTTTTGAATATGCAAATGGTGATAAATATTATGGTAATTATGTAAATGATAAAAAAGAAAAAAATGGTATTTTTTATTATAAAGACATTGATGGAAATTATACAGGTGAATTTGTAAATGATAAAAGAGAAGGAAAAGGTAAATTAGAATATAATGATTATTTATATAATGGAGAATGGGTTAATGATGAATTAGAAGGTAAAGGTTATTTAAAAGAAAATAATAATATTTATGAAGGTGAATTTTATAAAGGAATAAAGCATGGGAAAGGAAAAGAAATATATTATAATGGTGATAAATACAATGGAGATTTTAAAAAAGGAAAAAAAGATGGTAATGGTATTTTAATATTTAAAAACGGAGAAAGTTATGAAGGTGAATTTCAAAATGATTTAATGTTTGGAAAAGGTATTTATAAATATAAAGATAATAGATTATTTAAAGGAATTTTTAAAAATAATTATCCTATTAAAGGAATTATTACTTATTATAATAAAAATATTCTGGATAAAAATTTTATAGAAAACAACGATAAAGAAAAATATGATATTTATGAAGGAGAATGTAATGAAAAAGGTTGTAAAAAAGGAGAAGGAATAATGAAATATAAAAGTGGAATAATTTATGAAGGTCATTGGGATAATGATATTGAAAATGGTAAAGGTCTTTTATGCTCAAATGAATATGATTATAATTTATTTAAAAATAATAAAATTTTAATCAATAGTCTTTGTGAGATGAAAAAACTAAATTTTAAAGATACTTTTTATTATGGAGATTTTAAAAATAAAATTAAAGATGGTAAAGGCATTAGTTTATTAAAAAATGAAGAATTATTTTCTGATAATTATAAAGAAGGAATTTTTGAAGGAGAATTTAAAAATAATAAAAAAATCGGAAAGGGTAAAATTTATTTAAATGATAATAGTATTTTTTTTTGTTATTGGTCTAATAATAAAATAGATAAAGAAAGAGAAGCAAAATTTTTGTTATATGGTTTAATTGAAATTAAAAATAATTTAAATTCTAATATATGGGATTATTCTATTCATAATGCCAAAAAGAAATATTATGGTGATTCAAGAAAAAAATCTTCGAAAAAAACTAAATTTCGTTAGAATTTAACAGTATATTAGTAAATTCTTTTGACTTTCAACCGTTCTTTTTTATTCAAACATTTATGATTTGGAAATATACGTGAATTTATGAATTTTAATAAAATAAGATTTGATAAAATTAACTAATTTAATTTAATTGATTATTATAAATACCATAATTTTATTATTTTTTTATATTTCAGTATTTTAAAAAATAAAGAAATAATATTTTATTAATCATAAAAAAACATCATTAAAAAATAATAAATAAAATTATTGAAAAGTAAAAAAGCAAAATATAAGAAAATATAAATTATTAAGCCCTTTATTTCAAATAAATAGTTTTAATAAATAAAAAAATATAAAAAAAATGAATTCCGAAGTAGTCTGGGTAGATTCCGAAGCCACTGAAACATGGTTTAAGAAAGAACTACGTGGATTTTGTCAACGTGAAAAAATGAAATTTACAGGTTTTCACAATGTGGAATCAAAATTAATAAACAAAATTTTAAACACAAAATTTGAATGTATAACAATAATAGTAGATAATAAAATATCACGTATATTTTTTCAAAAAGTGAATGAAATAATATTAAAAATGACAGCAATGTTAAAAGTAATTGTTTTTGTATGTAAAGCATTAAAAGAAGTAGAAGAAAAAGCTTCAGATTTAGAGCAATATCCATTTTTTAATTCTAAATTGGTTTTTGATTCTGTTTTTAACATTGAAAAAGAATTAAAATGTCCTAAAATTATTCCTCCTAAACCATCGGATAAAGATAAAATAACCTATGATCCTAATTGTTTTGTATTTGAATTTATTAATAGTCCAGAAGATTTAAAATTACCTCTTTATTATAATAAAATTTTATCTGGTACAAATAATAAAGAAATTGTTGATTTCACTAAATATTTAAAACAAAAATTCTCAAATAAAAGTCAAATAAATCATTTACTTGATCAAATATTATATATTAAAAGTGAATTACCTATTGAAATTCTTGTTAAATATTGGTTAAGAATGTATACTGCTGAAAGTACTTTTTATAGAGATATGAATGCAACTTTAATGGCTAGAAAAGATAAATCTTTTGATACTTATATTAAAGTTTGTTATGAAGGTTTAAAAAAAAAAGCTTTAAAGGTTTTTAATAATGATCAATTATTTAGAGGGACTGTTTTAAGTAATAAAGAAATTAATCAAATTCAACAAAGTTTAAAACAAAAAAAAAAAGATTTACCAAATTGTATTTGTTATTGTAAATCTTTTCTATCATGCAGTAAAGAGGTAAGAGTAGCTAAAAGATTTATGCAATCTAACCCTCCTGTAGGAACTTCAAATGTATTATTTGAAATAGAAAAATCTAAAGATATAGATAAAGATAATCCTTCGAATGCTAATATAACTCCATATTCATTTTATAAAGAAGAAGAAATAGTATTTTTCCCTTTTTCAAGTTTTGAAGTAAATGAAATCACAAGTAAAAAAGAAGGAAGTTCTGAATATTATTTAATTAAATTATCATATTTAGGAAAATATAAAGATATAATCCCAGAAGATTTAACTAAGATTCCTGATTCTGAATTAGCTAAAGATTTAATACAATCAGATGTAATCGACAAAAAAAAAATAAAAAATGATACTTTTGATTTTGATACTAGAAAATATACTGACCCTAATTATAAAGAACCTGAAAAACCAAAAATTGAAAAAGAAAAACAACCACAAATTCCAAAGGCAAAAAAGGAAGAAAAGAAAAAGGAAGAAAAGAAAAAGCCAGAAGTTAAAAAAGTAGAACCTCCAAAAATTGAAGTTAAAAAAGAAGAACCTCCAAAAGAAGAAAAAAAAGAAAATGAAGAAAATAAAGGTATTTTTGATGCATATAAAGATGTTCCTATTGAATGGAAACAAAATTCTATGCTTGCTCAATACTTAATTACAGAAGATATTGTAAATAAAAAATTTCGTATATTTGATAAAAATGGTAATAATAATAGTAATTCATGTGATATATACTTCGAAGATAAAAAAATAGATTTTACATTTGAATATTCCTTTCCTACAAACGGAATTTATACTTTTAGATTTTTTTTTAAAACTTTACTTACAAATATAAGTTCAATGTTTGAAAAATGTGAAGCATTAGTTCAAATTGATTTATCTTGTTTTAATGCTAGTAAAGTTGAGCATATGAATAATATGTTTTATGGATGTAAAAGCTTAGAAACAATAGATTTTACTGGTTTTAATACTCAAAGCGCTACTGATATGAGTGGTATGTTTAGAGATTGTCCTAATTTAAAGGGTCTTAACCTTTCGAGTTTTAATACTGTTAATGTTTTTTTTATGAGTAGTATGTTTAGAGGTTGTTCTAGTTTAATTGAATTAGATTTATCTAATTTTAATCTTCTTAATATTAATGATATGAGTTATATGTTTTTCAGTTGTAAATCATTAACCACTTTAAATATTAAACAATTTAAAAGCAATAATGAACCTGATATGAGTTGGATTTTTAATAATCTTAATCCTAAATGTAAAATCATTTGTGATGATCAAAATATTTTAAATTTGAAAGATGATGATTAGTTAAATTAAAATAATAAAAAGAATTTTTAAAATTTTATTCTAAATTTAATACTTGTTAATTTTAAAACAAATAAGTAATGACTAAAAAAATAAAAAGAAAAAGTTAAAGAATATAACTATCAATTAAAATCTTGTTTAATTAATTTAATGAATTATTCAAAGTCAAAAAAAAAATAAATTTATTTTTCATTTTTAATTTGTAAATAATCAAAATTTGGTTCACCTAATTTTTCATTATTAACTAATTTATATTCTTGAGTAACATCATAAGAAGCCCATAATTTATTGAGTAAATATCTTTTATTATTTTTTCTTAAAGAACTTGGACTAAAAATAACTTTAGGACTTCTTTCTTCAAGTAATTTATAACTAGGATGATAATAATTAATAGAAGGAGTTTCTAAACTAGCTTTATTTAACATATCCATTTCATTTCTAAAATGCATTTTTGTAAAATCAAGAGTTTTATCTATATTTGAAAGATAATCAAAAGGTTCTAAATAAGATATTTTTTCATTTTGTTCTGGAATAATAAATTTTCTCCAAGTATACTGTGAAAATCGTAAAGCATGATTAGATTTATCTATTGGAGGAAGATCTTTTTTTTTTTTTGTTGAAATTTTACTTTTATCTAATTCTTTTGATTCTTCTGTTTTTACTTGAGTACTTATATTATTTTTTGAAGTATTATTATGTTCTATATTTATATCTGTTATTAAAACTGAATTTTTTTTTTCTGGATTTATGGGTTTTAACTTTATTTTTTTATCTAATATTTTTGAATTTTTTTCTTCTTCTTTTATTTTTTTTAAAAGCGGTTTTCTTTCAACAGGAAGTTTAAATTTTACTGAAGGAATATTTTTATATATAGCATTATAATTAGGATGATATTTATATGGATCTGGACTCTCTGGAAGAACTTTCTTTTTTCTATGAATAATTGTTATTGGTTCTTTTTCTTTTCCATTTTCTTCTTCTTCTTTTTGCTTTTTCTTATTTAAATTTTTTAAATCATATTTTTCATCAAAATAATCTTCATCTTCATCTATTATATTTTTTACTCCTGCTATTTGACTTTCTAAATTTGCTATATTATCTGTAAAATTTTTTTCCTGATTTTTGGGATTTCCATCATCTAAATCATCAAATCTTTTTGGATTTTTTAAATCTCTTATTAAAGTATTTAATGAACTATTTTTAAAAATTCTTCCTAAAGTATAACTATATTTTGAATATGTATCAAATTTTGGAATTGAATCAAACATTTCTATTACTTTTGAATCTCCCATTTTTTTTTTTGATTTATAAGTTATAATTTTTTTATTATTATATATTTTTTAATATAATTAATTTTTATTTATTTTTGATTTTTAAAAAATAGAAAAAAATTAATGGGATGCATTCAAATAAATAGTTTAAAAAATAAAAAAAATAATATTTTAACGAATCAGCTTATAAAAGAAGTTAATAAAAAGAAATTTATAGAAGAAGCATTAAAACAACATAATAAATTAAGAAATGAACATCATGCAGAAAATTTAATTATTGAAGAAAAATTACAAAATTATGCTCAAAATTTTGCAGAAGAATTAGCAAATAAAAATGAAGAATATCATTCTCAATGTGAATTAGAAGGTAAAATTATTGGAGAAAATATTTTTGTATCTAATAATAATAATATTACAGGTGAAAAAATGACAAATGATTTTTATAAAGAAATTCACAATTATGATTTTAATAAAGGTGAATGTGTTATTAATGCTTCTAGATTTACTCAATTAGTTTGGAAAAATAGTAAAGAAGTTGGTTTTGGAATTGCAAAAAGTAAATCAGGAAAAATTTATGCTGTTGTTAATTATTATCCTGCTGGAAATAATCTTGGGGAATATAAAGAAAATGTTGAAAATAAAAATTAAAATAATATAATTATATTAAAAATATTGTATAGTAATTAAATAAAAGAGAATTAAATTTTTTCTTTCAATTATAAAAAACATATTCTTGAAATGTTTTTTTTAAATTCAATATCAAACTTTTAATCAAATTATTTTAATAATATTTCTTTATTTTTAAGAAATAAATAATTTATTTTTTTATTAAAAGAAAAAACAATAATTATTATTATCATAATTATAAAACAATTATTTACATTTAATTTAGTATTTTTAATTATTATTAGAGAAGCTCAAAAAGAAATATAATTGAAAAAGATAAAATATTAAAATACATAAAATAATAGAATGAAAATAAAATAAATTATCAATGAATAATCAATAATAAATTATATGTAGATATTGTGTAAATTGAAAGAACTTTTTGTAATAAATGTAATCATAAATTTCATAATAAAATATTTTATAATGTATAAAATCAAAAAGAGATTTAATTGAATTAAATGAAAAAAATGATAAAACAAATTATTTAAACTATAATGAAAATAGCAGAAATAAATAAAAAAGAAATAATTGAAAGATTAGAAACATAATATTTATAACAATTATTTAATAATGAAAAATCAATATTATAATTTAAATTACATATAATTTATTGTATGATTTATTTTCAAATAATTTTAATTAAATAAATATTTCTTTTTTTAATAAAAAAGAT
>JAEEGL010158049.1_pt1 | contig 22907 bp, 20 predicted proteins | sample 9134231 | NCBI WGS metagenome assembly JAEEGL01 (sample SAMN16246548, study PRJNA631951) | gut metagenome | biome: gut microbiome; feature: rumen; material: fiber-attached | host: Bos | place: Iran: Karaj | collected 2018-10 | reverse complement strand
TGTTCAGAAGTACCAATTAGGTATAAATCTTCACCTTCAATTTTATACATCATTGCTTCCATTTCTGGGAATGACATAACACCTTCAACTACATTTGCATGAATCATAAATGGTGGAATTGCATAAGTGAAGCCTTGTTCAATCATAAAGTCTCTTGCATATGCAATCATTGCTTCATGAAGTCTTGCAATGTCTCCAATTAGATAGTAGAAACCTTGACCACTTGTTCTTCCGGCAGAATCTTTATCAAGGCCACCTAATGCTTCAATAATATCTGCATGATATGGGATTTCATATTTAGGTACAACTGGTTCCCCAAATCTTTCAACTTCAACGTTTTCAGAATCGTCTTTACCAATTGGTACACTATCATCAATGATATTTGGTATTACCATCATTTTTTCTTTGATTTGATCATTGATTGCAGCTTCTTCTTCCTCTAGCTTAGCAATTCTTTCGCCATAGTCAGCAATTTCTTTTTTAATTGCTTCAGCTTCATCTTTTTTACCTTCACGCATCAAATTACCAATTGAAGCACTTTTAGCATTTTTATCTGCTCTTAATTTATCTCCTTCTTGTTTTAATTCACGAGTTTTTAAATCAAGTTCATATACTTCATCTACTAAAGGTAATTTTTGATCTTGAAATTTCTTTTTAATATTTTCTTTTACTAAATCACGATTTTCTCTTATTAATTTAATATCTATCATTTCATTTCCTCCAATTTATTTAATATTTTTATATAAGCAGGTCGATATCTCTTTTCAATGCGATCAACATCTTTAACTGTCGGCTTTTTAATTCTTGAGATATCCATATTATGATTTAAATCTGCTAATTTCACATTTAAGGCATCTTTATTATTTGATGCAATTATGCGATCAATGTAATCACTATAATCTTCTTTATCTCTTCTAGTTAAAACCTCAACTGAGGAGACTATATGTTCACTATAACCCATATCTAATAACTCTTCACGAGTCATATCAGTATCTTCTAAAGTGTCATGTAATAAACCTATAAGTTTAGCATCTTCGCCTTCAACACAATTACTTACTTCGTGTAAATGATCAAGGTAAGGATAGCCACCCTTATCAAGTTTACCATCAAATAGTTTAGCAATTAATTCTTCTGTTTTTTCAAACATAAAACACCTCCAAATAACAAAAAAAGACTAATATAGGAGTGAAAAACACGGTACCATCCTACTTTAGTCTTAATTTTAATAACGGTCTCCCGGAGAAGTTTTGCTTCCCTCATCCAGAGTAGATTCACTAGAATATATGGCTAGTTTTCATCAACCACTAGCTTTCTAAACATATTATTTTAGCTACTATTCTCTTTCTTCGATTTATAAAATCATTATACAATTATAGTTTTTCTTAGTCAACATTTAATTCTTTCATCTTATAGAAAATCTCTTTTAAGAATATTTCGCATGCAACTTCATGGATTGTTCTATTTTCATTTTCTCTGTCATCTAACATTTCTAAAGCAACTCGAATGTTCTTTGGAACACCTTTATCCTCTTTTAGCTGTTTCAATATTGGAAACGATGACAGAAGATTAACTTGACTACATTTGCTCTTCTCATTCATAATCATAACAATGAATTGATAGAATCCATCATCAATATCAATTTTAACTTTTCTAAGATTCTTTATTAATGATTCTAAATTGATTTCTTCAAACTTCTGATTAATTGTAAAAACATTTAATCCATTGTAAGCTTTCTCGATGTCAGAATCCTTTTTTATAATATTTATACTATCTAATAGTAAGATAATCGCAAGCAAATACTTAGAATTAGACTTTACATCCGTTGTACCATAGAAAGTATATAATGCGATATCTTCAACTGTTCTTGCACTTTCAACTAGTGGTATTAAATCAACTACTCTTTGTCTATTATCGTCATATTCTTGATCAGTTTCAATCATCTTAATTTTGTTGGCATAATCATTAAGAATAGTATTTAATTCATTTTTAGTTTTTTCATATTCACGATATTCTTTTTGATAACTACGATACTTATCAGTAAACAAGATGCGATCAAAATTGCTATATTTTTTTTCTGGTTCTTTTAATTTAGCAATTTGTTTACTTGTTTTATTTTGTTCTTCATTTAAACTCTTAAGGACTTCTTTTTTAGAAGGATTTTCATTTAGAAAATCAATTAGTTTCTTGAGTTCTAACTTCCTTACGGTTGTAACTAATTTCTCCATCTATATAAAACTCTCCATTTTTAAACATATAATTAATTATATCAAAAAATATGCTTCTGTGTACTATTTTTTTATATAGTATTTATATAGATCTTCTAGGTCAACACTTCTTATTTCTAAAGTCTTAATTTTAATATCAACAAGATATTTTAATAGTTCGTTGATGTCACCTTTATATATAAATTCTACTTCTTTACTATTAAATTTACCTACTTTCATGTCTTTAAGAGGTAACAATCCTTTATTAACGTCGTCACCCGTAATAATTACATGATGCATATTTTGATCTTTCTTGTTTTTTTGAACGTCGATCACTTTATAATCTTTTATGATAGCATATTGATCACATATAAGTTTTGCTTCAGCTAAGTTATCAAACGATATTAGGAATGTCTTATCCATTTTACTTATTATTTGAAGCATAGCTTGTTTAGTGCTATCCTCAACTAGTAATAATGGTTCATCTAATATAATAACTGGTTTATCTGTAAAAACTGATAAAAGAAATAAGAATTTTCTTGTTTCATTATAGTTTAAATCACATATACGTTTATTGATATTTAAATCAAGTTTTTTAACATATTCGTGATCCCTTTTTTTGCAAAGATATGTCTTGACTTTCAAGAAGTTTAATTCTGGTAATTCATCAACATATCTAATTGAGCTTTTATTCTTTTTGTAGATGTTTTTTAGCATAGTTGTACGCCCACTATCAACGAGTCCAACTAAACCAAATACTTCACCATCTTTAATTTCAACATTATCAAATATTTTTAACATACTATCACCACTTAAATTATATCAAAAAAATCCATGTAAAAACATAGATTTATTTATTTTCTAGAATTCTAGCCATTTTTACTCCAGATGCTGAAGCCATCATTAAACCTGTTGTAAGGCCACCACCATCACCTATTGAGTAAACTCCTTTGATATTTGTCTCAAAGTCTTTATTAACAATTAATTCATTACTATAGAATTTAATTTCAGGTGCATAAAGCAAATTGTCTGGATGAGCAAATCCTTCTACTACTTTATCCATCTTACGAATGAATTCTAAAATATCAGTCATTGTTCTATAACCTAAAGCATACGTAATATCTCCAGCGACGGCTGTTTTAAGAGTTGGTTTAACAGAGTTATTATCAAGTTCTTCTTTCCAAGTTCTCTTTCCTCTTCTAATATCTCCAAGTCTTTGAACTATAATGTTGCCTAATGCAATAGAGTTTGAGTTCTTAGCTATATTTTCACCATATTCAATTGGTTTATCAAAAGGATAATTAAAGTGATGTGAAACAAGTATTGCTAAGTTTGTGTTGTCACTTTTTCGATCTTTATATGAATGTCCATTAACCAATGTTACACCATCATCGTATACTTCAGTTGTAACAAATCCACCAGGATTCTGACAGAATGTACGAACTTTATCCTTAAATGGTTCTGGATATGCAATTACTTTTCCTTCATATAGTAATTCATTTATCTTTTGCATAACCTTATTAGGTAATTCATAACGAATACCAATATCTACAGAACCAATTCTTGTTTCAATTTTATGCTCCTTGCAAAGTTTTTCTAACCAACCGGCACCTTTTCTACCAACAGCTATTATAACTTTGCTTGATTTATATTCTTTTTCTTCACCTGTTGAAAGGTCTTTAGCAAGGACTCCATTAGTTTTACCATTCTTTATCATAATATCAGTTACAGTAGTATTATAAAGAATATCAACTTTTTCACTGATAAAATCTTCTATTTTCTTATATAAAACGTGTGCTTTCTCAGTACCTAGATGTCTTAAAGGAATGTCAATTAAGTTAAGGTCCTCTTTCTTTGCTTTTCGTTGAAGTTCTAAGATTTCATCTCTTCTATCTATTCCTTCTAAATGTTTATCTGCACCAAAATCTAGATAAATATCATCTGTATATTTTAACAAATCTTTTATTTCTTGTGTACTTAAATATTGTTTAATAAATGATCCATCGTTACCACCAAGATAGAAATTATCTTCAGTTTCATTATATAAAGACAAATGGTATGAAAGAAGTTTTCCATCTGAAAATGCTCCAGCTCCTGAAAAACCGCTTGTAATATTACAACAAGGCTTACATTTTAAACATTTTCCTGTTTTCTCAATTGGACAAGTTCTATTTTCTATTTTCTTACCTTGTTCAATTATTAAGACCTTCTTAGAACTTTTTAGTTTGATAAGTTCTAATGCGGTAAAAATACCCGCAGGTCCTGCCCCTATTATTATTACATCGTACATGTTATCACCCATATATCATTATAACAAAAAAATCTATGTTTCCATAGACTTTTTTATTGTTGATTTGCTGTTTCTTCTGCTTGTGCAGGTTGTTCTTCAATTGTTACTTTAATATTATCAACTTTTAATTTACTTTCACTTGTTTCTTCTTTTTTTGCATCTGATAATATTGTTGCAACTTCATCGGCAATGCTATTAGCTGGATAATCTGTATAAGATCCATCACCAATTTCTATTTGCCAATAGCCTAGATCTCCATGCTTACATAATAGTAATAATGTCTTAACCCCATCAGTATACTCTACTTTAGTTTCAAAGCAATTTAAATTACTATATGTTTTTGTTGCAACTTCACTTATTTTATAATCAGTTACTGTTTCAAATGCTTTTTTAACATTATCAGTTGTAAGTTTTGAATAATCTGGACTTTCAACATAAACTATTCTAGCATTCCATGTGTCCTTTTTGATATCTAAATATTTACCAGAATAAGTGTTATATGCAGTATTTACAGTGAATCTATAGTCAGCATAAGTAATACTATAGTTTGTTTGTTTAGTTACTACTATATCAGCACCCTTGTTATTTTCATTCTTAGCTACTAATGAACTATAAACTAAATACCCAATAACTGCTGTTGCAAGAAGTCCAACAATTACTCCTATTACTACTAAAAACTTCCCGTTATCTTTTTTAATTGGTTCTTCTTTTTCTTCAGGTACAGCCTGAACTGGTTCAGTTGGCTGTTCTACTGGAGCTTCTGGAACTGGTTGTTCAACAGGTTGAATTGGTTGTTCCATTTGCTCTACTGGTTGTTCTACCGGAGCTTCTGGAACTGCTGTTGGAGCTTGTGGTTCCATATTAGTATTAGAAGCACCGCAATTTTTACATAAAGTTTCACCTGGAGCTAAAGATGCACCACATATTTTACAATACATTGTATCCCCACTTTCTACTCTAAAGTAATTATAACATAAAATTAGTTTTTATCAATATTTATGAAATATTTAGGTATCTTTTTTTCTATAAGTATTGTCCCATTCGTAACTGGATGTTTGAATTCAAGTTCATTGGCATCTAATAACATATATTTATATTTTTCAATCCCATATTTGCTATCTCCAACAATTGGATTACCAACATCTTTTAATTGAACTCTTATTTGATTTTTTCTTCCTGTTAATAAGTTAATATTTAAAAGTGAATGATTTTTATCTCTTTTAATAACAGTATATTCAGTCTTTGCTAACTTACCACCTTTTTTAGTTGAATAAGTAAGTAATGTTCTTGTTTCTTTTAAATAAGACTTAATAATATCATGGTCTTTTTTGACAACACCTGTTACCACTGCAAGATAATTTCTTCTTACACTTGACCAATTATCTTGCATTATTTCTTTTGTTTTTTGGTCTTTTGCAAATAAAACAATACCTGATGTGTCATAATCAAGGCGATGAATTATAAAAATTTTGTTTCTTTTATTTTTCTTTTTTACGTACTCACTTACAAGATGATATAGAGTTCTTTCTTTTTCATTTGAAGATGCTATTGTTAACATCTTTGGTTCTTTAACAACTGCAATTAAGTATTTATCTTCATATAAAATATCTAGCATTAATTCACCATATTAGAAACTGCTATTAAAAGAGCAATTTTTCCATATTCATAAGTTAAAGAACCTTGTTGATAAGCAATATATGGTTCTCTTAAAGGTCCATCACAAGATATTTCAATTGATGATCCTTGAGTAAAACTACCAGACGCCATTATTACTTCATCATCATAACCTGGCATTGGTGCTGGATAAGGAGTTGCAAATGAATCAATTGCAGAACCTCTTTGAATACCCTGACAATACTTAATCATTTTTTCTCGATCTTTAAAAATTAGTGTTTGAACAATATCAGCACGGTAGTCATTATATTTTGGTTGTACATCAAAACCTAATTTTTCCATTACTAAACTCGTTAATACTGCTATTTTAAGACTACTTGCAACTGCACTTGGAGCCATATATATTCCTTCTAGGAACATCTTATTTGCCCCCCCAGAAGGTCCAACTTCTTTACCTAATCCTGGTGCTGTTAATCTTTCAGCAACTAATTCAATTAAGTGTTTTCTACCAACAACATAAGCGCCATTAGAAGCAATTCCACCACCAAGATTTTTAATAAGTGATCCAACTGCAATGTCAGCACCTAATTCGATTGGTTCTTTATCTTGAACAAATTCACAATAACAATTATCAACCATTATAATAACATCGCTATCAATATTTTTAATAAATTTAAGGACTTTTTCTAGTTTTATAATATCTATGCTTTCACGCGTTGAATACCCTCTTGATCTTTGAATTTCAATTACTTTTATTTTTTTGCTTTTTAAAGTTTTTTCAATTTTGTCATAATCAAAATCATTATCAACCAAATCTATTTGTTCATATTTAACACCTAGATTCATTAAAGAACTCTTATTTTCCTTAATTCCAATTACTTCATCTAAAGTATCATATGGTTTACCTGTAATGCTAAGTAAAGTATCATTTGGTCTAAGTAGTGCAAATAAAGTCGTTGACAATGCATGCGTACCTGAAATAAACTGATTTCTTACAAGTGCATCTTCAGCTTTGAAAATGCTTGCAAACACTGCTTCAATAGCATCACGACCATAGTCATTATAACCATATCCTGTTGTTGAATTAAAATGACTTTCAGATATTTTATTTGCGTTAAAAGCATCTAACACTTTTTTACTATTCAAGTAACAAATATTATCTATTTCCATAAATCTATCTTTAAGTTTTAATTCACATTCATTAATTAATTTTTCAATTTCCATTTGATTCACCATCTATTCTTATAATACTACCTGACTCATATTTGCCATCTAAAACATCTTTAATTGTATTAGCTATTTCATCTAATTCAATTAGTTTTTCTTGCCCAATACGCTTCATTTCGCTCTTTAAGTAATCTTGATTGATTGAGTTAATCATCTCTGTATTTACCCAGTTAAGTGCAAGTGCATATACTTTTGTGTCTTTTCTTGCATATGCTAGACTTTGGGTCAAATTATTCAAAGCAGCCTTTGATGCTGCATAAGTTATAGTTATTTCATTAAAAGTATCGATCCCATCTGTTGATGAAATGTTGATAACTATTCCATTATCATTTAATAAATGTTTGAATATTAAAAATGGAGCAACCACATTAACTTCTAATGTTTTCATAAAATCTTCTTTAGTAACGTTTTGATAATCATCATCATAATAATAAGCTGCAACATTAACAATAATATCAGCTTTAATACCAAAAGAAATAATTTCTGCTTCATTAGTTAAATCTAGTTTCCTAATAGTTAATCTGTCATCTTTAATTGTTTGAATTCTATCAGTGTTTTCATGAACACAAGCAATGACATTATAATTTTCTTTTAGAAAGAATTTTGTAATAGAAAAACCTATTTCACTATTAGCTCCTGTGATAATTACGGATTTCATAGAATCACCCCAAATCACATATATTATAACACTAAAATCAAATTTTTATTGTTGAATATTTCATTTTATGTTATAATCAAAATTGAGGTGAAAATTAATGGAAAAGAAAGAAAAGGAAAAAAGTTCAATACTAACATTAGTTATTGTAGCTGTTGTAGCATTTGCATTAGGTGCAGGAGCAACTTACTTAGAAATGAGAGGCAGAACTACTGCTGCTAAGGATGTTGATGTTACAGGAAAATGGTATAGTACTTATGCTGGTCAAACATTCATTTTAAACCTAAAGAAAGATAAAACTTTCGAATATGGTTATGAAGGTCAAGAAATGACTAAAGGTAAATATACAAGTTCAAATGAAGTCATTTCTTTAACTAGTGATCAAGGAACTGATAAATTAATCTATGAAAAAGGATCAGACTATATTGAAATTAGTTCAACTAAGTATTATAACAAAAAAGAAACAGCTGGTAAAAACGATGCATACTACTATGTACCAGATGATTATGATACATCAATGTTTACAAAGATTTCAGCAAAAGAATTTATTGAAAAATTCAATAAAGGTGATGCTGCATTCGTGTTAACTGCAAGAGGTTCTTGTGGATATTGTCAACAATTTAGACCAATTGCTGCAGAATCAGTTAAGAAATATAACTACACATTATATTACTTAGATACTACAACATTAACTGATGAAGATTATACAAACATTCGTGCTTTAGATTCTAAATTAGAAGAATTTGGATCTACTCCAAATGTATATTACTTCAAAGGTAAAGCTATCGTTGATGTTCAAGAAGGCGCTGCTGATGCAGATACATATGGTGCATTCTTAACAAAAAACGGAGTTAAAACAAAATAATAAATAAAAAACTACATGAACAATGTAGTTTTTATTTTGAAATAATGTTATAATAACTAGTAGTTGTGGTGATGTTATGAAAAAACTTTTATGGTTACTATTACTAGTCCCTTTAGCAGTTAATGCTAGAGCAAATATAAGTACATCCATTGAATGCCAAGAAGAGCTTACAATTGGAGATAATATTAGTTGCAAACTAGTTGTAGATAATCCTACAAAAATGCAAATTAAAGGTGTAAGTTTTGGTAAAAATGCTACTCTTTTAAATTTAAAATCAGAATATGAATTAAAATTAGAAGAAGATATATATAATATTGATTTAGATATATCTGATGAAAAATTCGATTTATTTGCATTTAATTTCTTAATGGAAAAAAACAATAGTAACATTTTAATAGAAGATTTAAAAATAAATACCACATATGAAGAGATTTCTCAGAATGTTAGTAAAACATTAGCAATCAAAAATATTGCTTATGCTGATCAAATATATATTAATAACATACCTATCAACGATATGAATCGTGATACATTCAGTTATACAGTTAATATATATGAAAGAACTGAATATCTTGAAATAAAGACTATTACAAGTGGTCAGAACAAAGCTGTTGATGGTGAAATAGTTTTAATTAAATATACGCCAAACATAGCAGTTAAGGTTGCAAATGAAGCTGACACCGAAACTTATAATATAACGCTTAATTACAATAATCCTAGTAATGCTACTAATATAACAATTGAAGAAATACCTTTTAAATTTAATCCAAATAAGAAAAGTTATTACTTAGAAGTTGAAAATAGCATTTATAAAGTTACTATTTCAAATAGTGAAATCACAAAAGATTTTCTTCTAAATGTTGGTAAGAATAATATTAAATTTGAAAATGATGGTGAGACATATAATTTTGTTGTTAAGAGACTTAAAAATAATGAAAAAGTTAACACTGATTCAAGATTAAAAACTCTTAAATTTGGTAATACTTATTTAAATTTAAAAGATGATGTATATGAATATGACTTTGTTGCTGATAAAGTTGATGTTGTAACTATTGAAACATCAAAAGATCAAGATTATGAAATTAAGTATAGTAGCAATAAAGTAAGAATCATCGTTTATGATGCTAAATTAGATACAACTGAATATGTAATTAATCTAGTTGATGATACAACACCTGAAAAAGAAGTAAAAGAATATGATAATTCAAAAAGTATAATTATTTTCTTAATATTCTTGTTATCATTTATACTTGTATTATTATTCTTCATTAGGAAGTATAAAAAAGAACGTATTGATTAATACGTTCTTTTATTTATATTGTTTTACAAATGCAAATTCTGTTTTTTCACTACATGGTAAACCTGTATTATATGTACAATCATTTGTTATAAATTGATTGCTTAATGGTTTATCTCCATATATATGAGCATTTGCATCATGAATTGTTTCTAAAGATACTTCAGATGCCTTATTAAATAAATCATCAAATGAAGTTGTTAATAGTTCTCCTGTTATTGGATGAGTCCATGTTTTATGATCTAGATTCAAATAAGGTTTAATTCTTTCTAAATCTCCAAATGTTAAGTCCCCTATATTAATTCCATTCATTATTAATGGAGCAATTCCAATAGCATTGGTTCTAGCAAGTGAATCAAGTAAATTCATAAGAGTTATACCTGCTGAATATCTAATTGATTCATGGTTTCGATTGTAGACTTCTCTATATACTTGGTTTATTAAATCACGTAAGTCTTTATCTTTTAAATACCATTTATGGAAATAAAACATTTCTTTCTTGCCATATTTTTCCATTATATAATCATCAATCCACATTTCGACAAGAGCATGATAATCCATTTTATGATCTTTTGGTTTAGCTGCTGTCATATAGTAAATCATTGGATGACATATAATGTCCAAAATATAGTGATCTAATTGCCCATACAAGAAAGCCATTACCTCAGGATTATCTTGAAGTTTGTGCTCTTTTATATATCTCATTATTGCTTCAAAGTATTCTTTAACGTTGTGACTATGTTGATAACTAAATATCTTATAGTCTGTTGCTATTAAAGTATCAGGTCCGAAACAAAATGTCTTTAGATCTTCTTTATTTATGTCAACTTTTTTATCAATTTCAGGTAAAATTAATTCACCATGAATTGCATGTGTTTTATAAGCAGGCATATTTTTCCCCTTTTCTAACTACCAAATATTATATATTTTGAGGTGGTTTTGTCAAATTAAAAAGGCTATACGAAATAGCCGTTTTTTACTTTTTCCCAATTTTTTTACTTATACCTTTTAATAATTCTTCATTATGATAGAATGTTAAAGATTTTGGTATAACTTGCATTTCAAATCGCGTTGTTTTTAAACTTTCACCGTCTAAATTACCTTCTATTGGTGTTTCAGTAGTAATTGTGAAGTTGTCACTTCTCACATGTTCAACTAAATTTGATGTTTCGTGTTTACCTCTTAATAGTTGAACTAAATATTTAATTATTTGTCTTCTATTAGTTGCATATACTATATAAGCATCAAGAACACCATCATTAAATATACCATTAGGATTAACATGGAATCCTCCACCATAATACCCACCATTACATACTGTTACGATAGATAATTTACTTTTCTTAGATGTTTTATCCCACTCTAGTGTGAAAGTATATGGTTTATAAAGAATAATATGCTTTAATACTCCCACTTTATATTGTAATGGTCTTGGAATAAATTTGTTGTGAACAATCTTATCATCATTTGCAATATCAGCATCAACGCCAAAGCAAGCAACATTTACTAAATATCTATCATTACATTTAATTACATCAACTAGATTGTCTCCTTCTTCAAAGAAGTCATTGATTGAACGATTAAAATCATTGCCTGTTCCAGCTGGAATACAAGCAACTTTATTCTTAGTTCCATATACTGCATTGACAACGCGGTTTAAGATTCCATCGCCACCAACAGCATATATAACATAGTCATTCTTCTTATATTGACTTAATATATCTTCAGTTGTTCTATTTTCATCATTTATTTCAATTTTATAGTCTAGGCCTAATTCTTTAGCAACTTCATCGATTGCTTTGACATAGTTATCAAGTCGTTCTCTTAAACTAAATCTATTGACCATAAAGATATGTCTCATTAAAATCACCTCTTCTATCATAACATAATATCGTGATATATCAAAATGAAACAAAAAAAGTTGCGTTAGCAACTTATTTTTTAAGTGGGGCGCGGTGTGGGAATCGAACCCACGCATAATGGAACCACAATCCACCGTGTTAACCACTTCACCAACCACGCCATAAACATTACATGCTATATTTTAGCAATTTTGTTACTTAATTTCAATAGTTTTTTTATTCAAAATTAAAATTTTAAAAATTTGACATTTCTTTACTCATATTCGAGAATGTTTTTTATAAAATGAGCTGATTATATATTATAATTAAATTAGCAGTAAGGAGGCGTTAATATCGAAAAGTATACTAACAAAGAACTAGCAGATTTACTAAACGCCGATTTTTCAACGAATAAGGATGCTTTAATGAAAGTATTTGAAATAATGTGCGAAAAGCGAAGCGTTCAAAAAGATTGATAAGTTCTGCAATATAGCTATCTGCGCAAAAAAAGCATAATAATTATGCTTTTTTTGTTGCTTTAAAGTAATAAAAAAAACATATTTTTAATATGTTTTAATTTTGTTTTTCTTGATTTCTTCTCTCTTTACGAGCAACACGACATTCTTTGCATCTTACTGGTTCATTTTGAAAACCTTTTTCAGCATAGAATTCTTGTTCTCCAACTGTAAAAACAAATTCCTTTCCACAATCCTTACAGATAATTGTTTTGTCTTTTCTTTCTTCCATATTAAATACCTTTCTTGGTTTAGCACCAATATTAAATTTATCATATTTAGGTATATTTTTCAATTTGATTATGTAAAGTTTACTTGAATAAAATAAAAAAAGCCATAAGGCTTTTTATTGTTCTACAAAATATAATACGTCGGCAATCTTACGATTGCTACTTTTTATCGCTTTTAGACCGGATGTAGCTATTTTATAGTAAAGGCTAAGTGATCCGCCACCATCTAAGTTAACGCCCAACTTACAGTCTGATTTTACCATTATATTGGCTACTTCTTTAAAACTTAATCCTTTTGTTCTTTTTGTAGTTGGATTTATATTTGAAATGATTAAAAAGTTGTTTCGGTCAATTTGACACAAAGCCTGACGGATGTTCTTTGCTGTCATATTTACTTTAGATTTATTATCAACTACTAGAATAGGATTAAATGAGAATGTATACATTATTCCTTCTGATTTAATAGTTTCTAAAGTTTTTTGATTCTTAAAAATTGCATTTTCACCACCATCAAAAGTATAGTATGCAAGATATCCATTATCCTTAAGACCATATACTGGATATAATGTTGAAGGTAGTGTTTGACTTGTGAAGTCTCTTAAAAGCTCGCCGTCGGCAATTATAATTGGGGCATCACTTGATGATTTCCATGAACTATTATATTTGATAAGTGGATTGGTTGATTTCATAACAAACGCACTGGCATTTATTGCTACCATTCCTTTATCTTCATATTTACTAGTTTCACGATCTAGAATTGTTTTGGCAGTTTCCAAAGTCCCAATTTTGGCATTAACTGCTGTTTTCATTTGGGTATACCCGTCTTTTACCCATATATGTGTAATTGTATAAGTAGAAGTTGGTTTTTCAATCCAATATTTTAGGGTTTCACTAGTATAGTTAGCTACAATTCTACCTTTTTTCGTTATGTTTTTAAACTCACAAGTAATTTTAGTAGCATTACCTGCTTTATCATATACTGATATTGAATCATCTTCGTTGTTATTCAAAACTGTAATGGTTGGGTCATTATAATCATTTCCATTATATCTATATTTTTCAATACCATTTTCATCGGTTGCATCTAAAAGATATGTCTTATTCTTGCCTGATACTGATCCTTCACATGTTACAACAGGAGCTATTTTATCAATATTATTGATATCAACATCTATTTCTTCTTTATTTCCAAGTTTATCATATATAAAGAATGTATATTTACCATTCTGAGTGACCATAAAGTCTAATTTTTCTTCTTTTACTTCAACATTTAATGGATTTAAGAAATAATTAAATTCTTTTAAGTTATTTTCAATACTTATAACAACGTTCTTATTTGTTAAATAATTACTACTTAAAGTTAAAGTATATTTTTCGCCTATAACATTGATTGTTCTACTTAGTTTTTTATGAACAGAACCAACATCTAAATTATAGGTTATTTGATAGGTTCCTACTTTATAAACATTTACAAGACCTTCAATTGTAACGTATTTGGAATAATCTTTACCATTATTACCGATTGCTTTATAGCCGTGTTCTTTATATGAACTATCTCTTTTTATATCTTGCACAAGGTCCCCGTTAAGAGTAAAATCAACGTCTAAATCTTCTGGAATTACTTCTTTTACTATTATCTTACGAGTTATTTCAGCTTTATTTTCAATTGTATAAACAATTCTATATTCTCCTTCATGAGAGATGTCTAAATTACTAGTCATTTTTACTCGACCAGTTGCATCTTGTCCTTGACTATCAAATGCAGAATATCCGGGCTCAACATATATACCACCCTCATACATAAAAACAGGGTTTTCGCCATCTAAAACAATATAGTATGAACGTTTATTAACGCTTACTAAAACTATGGTAATTAAAATAACTAATATTGCGATAAGAGCTATATAAATTTTATATTTCTTCTCCATTTTTATTCCCCATATTCTTATAAATAGTATAACATAAAAAAAACTAGATAATCTAGTTTTTACTATTTAATTTACTATAATATTCAACAACGTCTTTATAGTAATTAACGATTTTACCACTTGGTAATAATAGTATTCGATTTATTCCTATACTATCAACAAAGCTTAGATTGTGACTTACAAGTATTATAGTGCCATTATAATCTTTAAAGTTCTTAGCTATTAGTTCTTGAGTAACTGGATCTAAATGGTTTGTTGGTTCGTCTAAAATAATCAAATTGGCCCTTGTTAATATTACTTTAGCAAGATTTATTCTTGCTCTTTCACCTGGTGATAGGTATTTTACTTTTTTATTGAATTCATTTTCAGTAAAAAGGAAATTACCAAGTGCTGCATATACTTCTGAATCTAAATATTCATCTGATTTAGCATTTTCAAATACTGTTTTTTCTAAATCGAGATTTTCTTGTTCTTGGGCATAATAAGCAATTGTTGTTTTACTACCAAATGTAATTGTTCCTTCTTTTGGTTTTAGATATCCCATTATTAACTTTAATAATGTTGATTTACCAATACCATTTTCACCTAATATTAAGAATCTTTCTTTATTGTTAACTAAAAATGACAAATTGTTATATAAGTCTTTAGTATAACCAAATGTTAGATTATTAACTTCAACAGGTACTCTTGAACCTTCATCTTTAACTTTTAAATTAACACGTACTTTCTTTAAACTAGGTGGTTTTACAGTTCTTTCAGACTCTTTTTTAGCAAGCAGTTTCTCACGGCTTTCAGCTATTCTTTTTCTTTTTCCTGATGAATTTGAATATTGTAAAACAAATTCGCGAAGTCTTTCGATTTCATGCTCTTCTCTTGCTATTTGGTTATCTCTTGCTTCATTTAAAGCTGTTAAAACCTTTATAAAGTTGTCGTAGTTCCCTTTATAAACTCTTATTTTATGTGTTGCTTTATCAATATGCATTATAGATGTAACTACGGCATTTAAAAAATCAATATCGTGAGAAATTATTAATACTGTACCTTTATAATTCTTTAGGTAATCAATTATATAGTCTCTTGTATTATTATCTAAATGGTTTGTTGGTTCATCTAATAGTAATATATTAGCTTTAGAATAAAGTAATGCTGCAAATGCAATCTTAGACTTCTGACCACCGCTTAGATTAGATATTTTTAAATCTAGCATATCTTCTGAAATATGCATGTTTTCAATTATTTCCATTAAGATATTTTCAGAATTATATTGATCATAATAATCAAGTTTATTTTCTAGGGTTCCGATTTGTTTTAAATACTTATTTTTTTCTTTATCTGAATCAGTTTCTAGAATCTTTGAATATAAATGAGATATTTCATCTCTTATCTTTTCTATTGGTCTTGCTTTAAGTAAATAATCTAGAACTGTTTCATTTTCATCTTCTATTTCAATTACTTGAGGTAAGTATCCAATAAGACCTGAATATTCAATTTTACCTTCATCTAATTCTTGATCATGCATTATTACTTTGAATAAAGTTGTTTTACCACATCCATTTACTCCTACAAGTCCGACTTTGTCATCGTTTTGAATTATGAAATCAGCATGATCATATATAACTGATAAGCCGAATTTCAAACATAAATCTTTTCCAATCATGCTAATCTCCTCCACAACATATAATAACAAAAAAAACTAGAATAATCTAGTTTTGTATTCCTTTTTTTAAGGCAGCTTTCTTTCTTTCATTTGCGTCCAATATACGCTTGCGCATTCTTAATGATGTTGGAGTTACTTCAACAAGTTCATCAAATGCTATGTAATCTAAGGCATATTCAAGTGTTATTGGTCTTGGACGTTTTAATACAACTGTATGATCTTTACTAGCACTACGTGTATTTGTTAATTGTTTTCCTTTAACTACGTTTACTGTAATATCATCTTCATGATTGTGCTCTCCAACAATCATTCCGTTATATACTTCAGTTCCTGGTTCAATGAACATAACACCACGGTCTTCTAATTGACCTAGTGCATAAGCAGTTGCTTTACCATTTTCCATTGAAACAAGTACTCCTTGCTTACGTTCAGCAATTTCCATATTTTCATATGGGCGATATTCCTTAAATGAATGATTCATAATTCCATATCCTTTTGTTAAAGTCATGAAATTAGTTGCAAATCCAATTAAACCTCTTGATGGAATAGTATATATAAGTCTTACTTGATTATTAACGTTAGACATATTTTCTAAGATTGCTCCACGATTTCCTAGGGCATCTATTACTGTTCCAACTGATTCTTCAAATACTTCAATCTGTAATTCTTCATATGGTTCACATTTAACACCATCTATTTCTTTTAAAATTACAACTGGTTTTGATACTTGAAGTTCATATCCTTCACGACGCATATTTTCAATTAAAATACTTAAATGTAGTTCGCCACGGCCAGATACTATCCATGATTCTGAATCATTTTCTTGTACTTTTAAAGACACATCTCTTTCAGTTTCTTTGAATAAACGATCTGATATTTTTCTAGCTGTTAAGAATTTGCCTTCTTTTCCTGCAAATGGGCTTGAATTAACTGAGAAAGTCATTTGCATTGTTGGCTCATCTATTCTTAAGATTGGTAATGCTTCTTCGTGACCTATTTCACATACTGTTTCACCGACACTGATATCAGGTAAACCTGCTATAGCAACGATATCTCCTGCATGTGCTTCATTTATTTCAATACGTTTTAAGCCAAGAAATCCAAGTAGTTTTTGCACTCTGAATTGTTTGATTGATCCATCTAAACGAACGCATGAAACCATTTGATTTACTTTAACTGTTCCTCTTTTTACTAACCCGATTCCAATACGACCAACATAATCGTTATAGTCTAGCAATGCTGGTTGAAATTGAAGTGTTCCATCACTTGTATCAGGTGATGGAATATATTCTAAAACGGCGTCTAAAATAGGATCCATTGTATGTTCTTGAGTAGCTGGATCTGGATCTAAACTAGATGTTCCAGATATGCCAGACGCATATATAACAGGGAATTCTAGTTGTTCTATAGTTGCACCAAGTTCAATGAATAAATCCATTACTTCATCAACTACCTCTGTAGGACGAGCTGCTGGTTTATCTATTTTATTAACAACTAATATTGGTGTAACGCCTGCTTCAAGGGCTTTTTTCAAAACAAATCTTGTTTGAGGCATTGGTCCTTCATAGGCATCAACTACAAGCAAAACGCCATTAACCATATTCATAATACGTTCTACTTCACCACCAAAATCAGCATGACCTGGAGTATCTAATATATTAATACGATATCCTTTATAATCAATTGCTGTTGTTTTAGCTAAGATTGTTATTCCTCTTTCACGTTCAATTGCATTTGAATCCATTACGCATTCTTGTACTTCTTCATTTTCACGGAATGTTCCAGATGCTTGTAATAGCTTATCTACTAATGTAGTTTTACCATGGTCTACATGTGCAATTATAGCTATATTTTTAATATTTCTCATGAGTTATCCCCTCTTTTTGACTTGTAGATTATATCACTATATTTTATTTATGTAAATATTTTTTAATAAAAAAGCAAGCTTTTTGCTTGCTATTTCCACATGTTCGTTACTTTTCCATCACTTTTATATTTATATAGACTTACATAAGCAAATGTACCATCTTTTGGTAATTTTAGTTTATTTACTTCTGTTACATTAAGTCCTTTTGATGTAAATTCAGCAACATATAGTTTATTTGATTCAATTCCTATTACTAAACCTGATTTAGTATACTTGTTTTCACAGCTCTTACATTCTGTTAGTAATATATCTCCAGGTTTGATTTTGCTAAAGTTTTCATTAGTATCAACTGCATTATAATCATCTGTTAATGTTGCACCTGCATTGATAAATGCCCATTTAATAAAACTTTCTGTGTTCATTCCTTGAACTAAACCTTTAACTTTACAACCCCATCCGTCAGGATTTGCAATGTTGAATCCAACTTTTTCATAAAGACCAATTATTTGATCTGGGTCGATGGTTGTATTTCTTAGTGATGAATAAGGTATTTTATAACTAAGACCACCACTTAAGAATCTTGCCGCTTCAACTACTCCAGCACGAGTACCATATCCAGCATCATTGATAGCCTTAACAAGTCTTGCATCTAAATCCTTTTTATCATTTTCAGTATAACTATCACAAGCAATAGCTTTTTTATTGTTATCATACTTAAATGTATATGTATCACTTATTGAATCAGCATTTTCAATTGGACAACTTACTCTTGTTGTATTTCCTGCTACATCTTTAATAACTGCTGTTGCAATTGTTACTTTTTCTTTTGTTTTATAACTTGTGGCAGCTAGAAATCCTGTTTCATTACCATTAACGATGTAGTCAACACCCATAACTCCACGGTCATCTTCGGCAACTACCTTGAATACTGTTTCAAGATCTTCTTTTTCAGCCTTACATGTTCCTGTTGGAGGTTTGCTATCAATATTATCAACAACAATACTCTTATTTATTTGATTTTTAAATGTATCAACTACTTTAAATGTATAAACACCATTTTTCTTTGCTGTATAAGTTGCTATTGAAGAATCAGTTGCTACTCCATCTGGTAAAATAATTTTTGCAAAATCAGAACCTGATACACTTATTTCAATAACTGACTCATTTATAGCTGATCCTTTATCGGCAGTTGTAATATCTATTTTTAAGTCTCCGATTTTCTTAACTACTGAAACTGTTCTTTTAACTGTAGTTGTTTTTCCTCTAGAGTTTTTAACAGTATAAGTTATTTCATATTTGCCTGGTTTATCAGTTTTTATTTCTTCTGAACTAACTTTTACTTTTTTAGTTAGATATCCATCTTTATAGTCATATGCTGCATATCCTGGTTCTTCATATTTTTCTTTTACTTTTAAAACGATATTTGATTCACCTTTTAGTACTAAATTTGGTTCTTCTTGATTATCAAACTCATTTGTTACGATTGCTGTATCAACATCTGATACAATTACAATTCTTTTAACAATTGTTTTTTGTTTACCATCTTTAGTTACAACATAGTTGATAGTATAAGCACCTACTTCATCTGGTACTTCTCCAACTGTTTCAATTTTAATTCCATCTTGTTTTTTAGTATAACCTTGATCAAAATATAGAGTACCTAAGTTAACTAATGCTACATCTGAACCATTTAATTCAATATAGTTTTTAGTATTATTAAGTATTTTGCTTTCATAATCAAGACATTTTAGATATGGATAATACTTAATTGAACCTGCAACATTTGTAATAACAACTCCACTTGCTTTACTACATAGTTCAGTACCTGATTCAACATCTAAATCACGAATAAATACATATTCTTGATTTGTTACTTTTATTTTATTTTTACTAACATACTCTTTAGCATTTTTAACCATTTGACGTTCTATTTTCTCATAGTCACTTCTATTTAGAATAAGGAAAACTACGAATAATAGGGCACCTACAGAGAATACTATAGCAAGTATTTTTAACAAACGATCTTTAGTATCATTATTCATATTATCACCTTTAATAATTATACAAAAAAAAAGACTTGATTACAAGTTTTTATACTCTTTCAAGATCTTTTCTATACTCTTTTTATTCTCATTATAAGCTCTTTGATAGCTTAATGATGATGGTTGATATGAGAAGTAATCAAATTTGTTTTTCTTTTTGATATTAATTGCTAACATAAAATTATATACATTATGGTTTAAATCTTGGTAAATACATAGTATACGATAGTTATTGGTTTCTAAATTATTATATCTAATAACAAATTGAACTTTTCTATCTTCTGAACTTGCAATATCGAATGTAGTGAATAGTTTTTGATTGATATTATCATCTAATTTCTGACATCCATTTATTTGTTCAGAGTCTTTAATATTATAGAATTTAACATTAGTTGCTACGCCATAACCTATATTTTTTAAGAATATTTCTAAATGTAATTCATTAGATTTTTTAATGTCTTCTTCACTATATAAAGTAAGATAATACTTATTTTTATTTAGATGAAATAAAGTAGATATACTTTCTAATATTAGATATGGCTGATGTTTTTCACGATTTTCGTTCCTAAGACGCATATTCAACGTATGAATAGTTGCCATTACTGGAATTAGAATTGCTACTAATGGATATATATAGATGTTCCATATATCAAGAAAATTCATTTAATAATCTCCCTTAAGATATAATCAAATGTTATTTTGATATCTTCAAATACGTTTAAAGTATTAAGTTCTTCACGAGAAAACCAACGATAGTTTGTAATCTCATCATCTCTTTCTACTTTAACATGGTTGAGTGGTCTAGCAGCATAGATTATATCTATGTGATAGTCTCCATTAGAACCTCTGTTTTTTTGAATTCCAAGTGGTCTTACTAAATCATCTTCACGAGGAAAATGTTCTCCATAGAGTTCAATTTTATAGCCTGTCTCTTCAAAGACTTCCCTTTTAACTGTCTCTTCTGGGAACTCATCTTCTTCAATGTGTCCTCCTGGTTGAACCCACTTTTTAAATGTACTATGGTAGACCAAAAGCATTTTTTTAGTCATTGGATCTACTACAAAAGCGGATGCACAAAAATGTCTCATATCATCACCAATTTAATTATACTATTTATATTGTATGAGTACAATTTTTGGATGTAAATATCTGTAAAATTTTAGTTGTTTTTGAATATTTGTTAATTTTTTATTATTTTTGTAAATTTAAAATATGCATTATTTTTAATTGACATAAGTAATATTTTAGAAAAATCATCAAAAAAGAGTTGTGAACAACAACTCTTTATTATTTTTCTTTCTTTTTATTCTTTTTATGATCAAATACTACATTTGTTTTTAGTATAAATACAATTACTAATAGTAATACTGTTAAGTAGAATGCATATCCTACTGGACGTTTACCTAAGACGTACATGATTGAGCCAATTGCAAATAGTAAGTCTACTCCATAGATTATTAATACTACTGTTCTTTGGCTTAAGCCATAACTTAGTAATTGATGATGGATGTGCATTTTATCTGGACTTGTTATTTTCTCACCTTTTAATGACCTTCTACATATTGCAAAGAAGGCATCTAAGAAAGGTATTGCAAGTAATATTATTGGAATTAAGAATGATGTAACTGTTACATTTTTAAATCCAATAACTGCAATTATGGAAATAATGTATCCTTGAAAAAGAGCTCCACTATCTCCCGAGAAAATACTTGCTGGATAAAAGTTATGAACAAGGAATCCTAGTGTTGAAGCTAACATTATGATTGATAATAAGAATTCTAGACCTAATCTTGAACGACCAAATAGAATTACTATTACGGTCATATAGAATATTGCACATATTCCCCCAGAAAGGCCGTCTAAGCCATCAATTAAGTTAACACAGTTCATACATGCTAACATAAAGAAAATCGTTATAGGATAAGCAAAAATACCAAAATTGATATATATACCTAAGGCATCTATTTCTTTTAGAACAACGCCACCAAAGGCAACAACAATTAATGATGCAATTAGCTCTCCAAGGATCTTCATTTTTGGTGATATTGGTTTAATATCATCGATTATTCCTGTTAATACAATGAAGAAACTTCCAATTAAAATGCTATTCATAAGCGAATCTGGTTCAAAGAATAATAGATATCCAACCATGAATCCTATATAGATTCCAAGTCCACCTAATCGTGGAATTGGTTTTTTATGGACTTTTCTTTCATTTGGAATATCCATAGCCCCTATATGATTAGCTATTTTCTTTATAACTGGCATTAATAGTGTTACTAATAAGAATGTTATAAAGAATACAAATATTGACTTATATAATATTTCTTGTTTCATAAAACCACCCAATAAAATTATAACATTTATCTTATTTTTAAACAATTAAAAAGAAGAAATAATTCTTCTTTATATTTTCTTTAATTCAACATCTTGATAATAATGATCAATTATTTCACGATAGCTATATCCTTCTTTAGCCATTCCGTTAGCACCATATTGACTCATACCAACGCCATGACCATAGCCTTTTGTTTCTATTTTGATATTATTACCTATTTTATTGATTGTAAAATAGTTTGATTTTAAGCCTAATAATTGTTGAACTTTAGTTCCTGAGAATTTAACTCCGTTTATTTTTATTTCTTTAACTCTACCAGTTGATGTAACTGATGTTT
>JAEEGL016550155.1_pt1 | contig 22908 bp, 18 predicted proteins | sample 9134231 | NCBI WGS metagenome assembly JAEEGL01 (sample SAMN16246548, study PRJNA631951) | gut metagenome | biome: gut microbiome; feature: rumen; material: fiber-attached | host: Bos | place: Iran: Karaj | collected 2018-10 | reverse complement strand
CCAGGGTCTCGAACCCTGGACAACCTGATTAAGAGTCAGGTGCTCTACCAACTGAGCTAGCAGCGCATTTTTATTATTTAGTGGCGGTGCCATGTCTTAACGACAAGTGATACTATACTACGCTCAGAAGGAGATTGCAAGCACTTTTTTGAAAAAATTTTAATTTTTTTATTAGTTTTTTAGAAAATCCAGTAATTACAAGGCTTTGGAGGTGAAAATTTTTTTGAAAGTTTCCATATTTTTGGACTGAGAATATCTGTAATAGTCATTTTTAATCTTCCAAAGGGCGAATTCACCCCATATAAATACTGTGATTTGAGCGGATTTTGTGGTATTTTATATATGGTAATTTGGAGGATAATATGATTTTTGATACACATGCCCATTATGATGATGAGGCTTTTGATGAAGACAGAGAGGCGCTTCTTGCGTCTATGAAGGATGCCGGAATAGGTTGTATAGTCAACGTTGGGGCTAACCTTGAGACTACAAGGAACTCCCTTGATCTGGCACATAGATATGATTTTGTATATGCAGCTGTGGGTGTACATCCCAGTGACAGCGCTGAGCTGAATGAAGATAATATAGAACTCCTACGAGAGTGGAGTGAGGATGGCAGATGCGTTGCCATCGGTGAGATCGGACTTGATTATCACTGGCCGGAGCCCTCAAGGGATATTCAGAAGAAGTGGTTCAGAAGACAGCTGGATCTTGCCAGAGAGCAGAGACTTCCCGTTATCATTCATTCCAGGGAGGCAGCAGAGGATACGATCAATATCATGAAGGAAGCTCATGCCGAGGAAATTGGAGGTGTGGTACACTGTTTTTCCTATTCTGCGGAGATTGCGAAGATCTGCCTTAATATGGGCTTCTATATAGGCATCGGCGGCGTTGTTACATTTAAGAACGGCCGTAAGATGCGGGAAGTGGTTGAGGTCACTCCCATGGACAGGATCCTTCTTGAGACCGATTGTCCGTATCTTGCTCCTGAGCCTTATCGCGGCAAGCGCAACAATTCCACCTATATTCCATACGTGGTGGAAGAGATTGCCCGGATCAAGGGCATTTCCAAGGAAGAGGTGGAACGCATCACCCTTGAGAACGCCAAGAACATGTATGGGATTTAACACATAAAAGAGGAATACTATGGCATATTTAGGTAATCCAGCCAGGACAAAAGAGGTTCTGGCCAAATTCAATATGAGCGCCAAAAAGAAGTTCGGTCAGAACTTTCTTATAGATAACGGTGTTCTTGAGGGAATTGTAGAGGCAGCAGGTGTCACAGACAAGGACTGCGTTCTTGAGATCGGCCCCGGCATCGGAACCCTGACTCAGTATCTTGGGGACAGCGCCAAAAAGGTTGTGGCAGTGGAGATCGACAAGACTCTTATCCCTGTTCTTGCGGATACTCTGTCTGAATACGACAACATAACAGTTATCAATGAGGATGTCCTCAAGGTTGATATAGAGGAGATCGTTAATAAATATAATGAGGGAAGACCCATCAAGGTCGTAGCCAATCTTCCTTACTACATAACAACTCCCATAATCATGAAGCTCTTTGAGAGCGGCGCTCCTATAGAGAGTGTGACGGTTATGGTTCAGAAGGAAGTTGCGGACCGCATGAGTATGGGACCCGGAAGTAAGGACTACGGATCACTTTCACTGGCAGTGGGATTTTATGCCAGGGCAACAGAAGTTATGGAGGTTCCTCCCAGCTCTTTTATCCCACAGCCCGGAGTTGGCTCTGCCGTAGTGCATCTTGAGCGCTATGAGCAGCCCAAGGTAACAGTTAAGGATGAGAAATTCCTTTTTGACATGATCAGAACCGCTTTTAACCAGAGAAGGAAAACTCTTTCCAACTCTCTGTCCAGTAGCCCACAGCTTGGTGTTTCCAGGCAGCAGGTTACCGATGCCCTTGCAGAAATGGGGATTGACGAAAGGGCAAGAGGAGAAGTGCTGACATTAGAGCAGTTTGCACAGCTCTCAGATATTTTACAAAGGTAGTGCGCTATGTTAAACTAACACTATATATAGTATTTTTGCGCAAAAAGGGTGGATATTTTGGATAAAGTCGAATACAAAATTCGAGCCGATGAAATTAAGGCTTTGATTGGGGAAGGCAAGTATGCCGATGCAGTAAAGATCGCTGACACTATTGACTGGAAGCGCGTCAAGAGCGTCACCATGTTGTGCACCATCAGCGACTTATATAAGATCAACAGACGCTATGAGGAGAGCAGGGATATACTCCTTATGGCTTATGACAGGCACCCTACGGGGAGAGCCATCGTTTATTCTCTTTGCGAGCTGGCCATCAAAATGGGCGAGTTCGTTCAGGCGGTTGAGTATTACAAGGAATTTGTAAGGATAGCACCGCGAGACACCGGAAGATACATACTTCAGTACAAGCTCTACGAGGCTCAGGACGTAAGTCTTGAGGAGAGAATTGCCGTACTCGAAGAATATAAGAAGCATGATTACCGTGAAAGATGGGCATATGAACTTGCGTATCTCTATCATCGTGTGGGCCTTACCACCGAGTGTGTCGAGGAATGCGACGAGATGTTCCTGTGGTTCGGAGAGGGCAGATATGTTATGAAGGCCTTGGAACTCAAGGCTTTGCACGAGCCCCTTTCACCGGAGCAGCAGGACAGATATGCAAGACTCAAGGCAGCTCACGGCGGACAGGTAGATACAGCCATCGTAAGCGAGAAGGATGAAGTGGGCAAGGATGAGACCGGAACCATCGAGATCAAGCAGCCCACCAAGGAGATGCCTCCCGTAACCGACGAGGACATCAAGATATATAATGCAGGCCAGTACAAGCAGCTTGCCGGCGATTCTTCACAGGAGATCATGCCGGAGCCCGATACTGGTGAATTTGAATCTGTAAGTGAGGTTATCACTGAGGCCCAGGTGAGAGCGGAAGAAGCGCTTAAGCAGGAACAGGAACCTTCACAGGAGCCCGCCGCAGAGCCTGAGTACGATCCTTACCAGATCAGATACCCTCACATCAGTGAGATCAAGGAACCATCTGTAGACATCAGCGACTATAACACCATGAACCTTCAGGAGACGCTGGCGCAGGGGTTAAAAGAGGCCTTTGCCGAAGGTAAGCTCACTGACGAGACCAGAATCTATGAGCCTGTACAGGAACAGCTAAAACCTGATACGGCAGAGATATATGATGAACAGGAGACCCCGCAGGAACAGGTTCCGGGTGATGAGACCAGGAGCTTTTCACCTGCCATTGCTGCTGTGTCGCAGTCAGCCACCGGAACCATGCAGGAGGTCTTTTTCGACACACAGACCCAGGACATTCCCACAGCTCCTGAGCTTGGAATAGATATCAAATACGGCGGAAACGGCCCTATTCTCGGAGAAGCCAAAAACGAGGGTTACCAGAATCCCGAGGACTTTGAAGGGGGCGTTTCGCAGCCGGATTTTGCCGAGCTTCGTTCAGATGATTCAGTTAAATTCAAGGAATTTGTAGAGCGCAATACAAAAGAAATACCGCCGATTCCAACAACATTTGGTCCTGCGACCTATGAGGAGAAACCCCTTGAGGAAGAAGTACCCGGAGCCGTTATCCACCCTAACGCCAGCTACCAGATGCCTTCTCATTTCGAGAGTATCCTGTCACAGGAGTCAGACGGTCAGATAAGTATGGCTGTTGAGCCCGAGCCTATGGTTGAGAAACAGATCACAGGCCAGATCAGCATTGCCGAGTACATGGAGAATTGGGAGCAGTTCAAGAAGAGCCAGCAGCAGAAGCAGCTTGAGAGAGTCAAGAAGAGAGTTGCCGATGAGACCGGCGACATGTTTGCTGACTTTGATGAGAAAACCAAGGCAGGCCTTCAGGAGAAGATTGAGAAGGCTATTTCAGATGCCATCAAGAAGGAGCGCCACGACAAGGCCTCCGGAAGAGGCGACTGGAGCCGCGGCAGCGAGGATGTAATAAATGAAGCGGTTGCCGAGGTAATGGACAGCGAGAATATGGAAGATGCCGATAACGGCAACTATTCATATGAGGACGAGGACGCTGATGATGTCCTCACAGATGAGAATATAACTGAGACAGAGGACAGCGCTGCAGAGCAGCCTGAGGAGGCTGTAACACCTTCCGAAACTGCAGAAGAATCAGCTGAGCCGGAAGACGCTGACAGCGAAGCCCCTGCAGAGAACGATCATGAGACTCCTGCAGAGAATACCGATGAAACTTCAGCTGATAGTAGCGAAACACCTGCGGAGGAGGCTAAGTCTGAAGAATCAGTTGAAGAAGCAGGCAGTGCCAACGAGGCAGAGAACGCTTCCGATAACGAGCCTGCAGATACTTCCGCAGATAGTTCAGAGGATGACTCTGACGACGAAGATGACGATGAGGACTCTTCTGAAGATAATAAGCAGCCAGAATCAGGCAAAGATACCTCATCAGATAAAAAGGATGTCAAGTCCGAACCGGGTCCCAAGAAGCACCACATCGGTAACCGTGAGATGGAGGAGCGCGTAAGGACCATGACTCCCGAGGAGAAGGAGCTTTTTGGCCCCTACATCCACCACAAGAAGTCCAGGAGGCAGATAATCAACGCGATTGATAATCTCAGCATGGACGCTTTTTCCGGCAATGCCATCGTAACCGGAGAAGAGGGAGCCGGCACCGTCAATCTTGCCAAGGGACTTATCAAGGCAATGCAGGCCTCCGATTCCAACTTCAGCGGCAAGGTTGCCAAGATCACAGCCAATACACTTAACAAGAAGAGCGTTGGAGCCATTTTTGACAAGCTGGCCAACGGCGCTCTCATCATACAGAGGGCAGCAGACCTTCTTCCGGAGACAGTCAGCGAGCTTCTGAAGGTTCTTCAGGAGGAGAACAAGGGCCTTGTAATAGTTATGGAAGACACCAAGGAAGACATGGACAGATTCCTTGACAAGAATCCTTCCCTTCAGCAGAGTTTCAACGCCAGGGTTGATATAGAGGCCCTTGACGACGATTCGCTGGTTGCCTACGCAAGACAGTATGCCCTTGAAAAAGAGTATGCCATCGACAATCTGGGAATTCTGGCTCTTCACACCAGAATCTCCGAGAGACAGACCCTTGACCACGAGGTAACTGTGGCAGAGGTCAAGGATATCGTGGACGACGCCATTTACTACGCAGAGAAGAAGTCCGTGGGTCATTTCATGGACATCATCGTTAACAAGCGTTATGACGAGAACGATATGGTTATTTTAAGAGAAAAAGACTTTATGCATTAATTACTATAATTACTTTTGACCGAGGGGGAAAAAATATGAGTCAGAAAGTTTTTATATCTGAGGCTGATGAATATCTTTTTGGACAGGGGACTCATTATGAGATCTATGAGAAGCTAGGAGCTCATCCTTCAGAAGAAGGCGGCAAAAAAGGATTCTTTTTTGCAGTATGGGCACCAAATGCGGCAGATGTTCATGTGGTAGGAGATTTCAACAACTGGGATGAGAACGCACATCAGATGCAGCGTTCCAAGACCGGCAACATTTGGACGCTCTTTATTCCCGGAGTAGGAATAGGAACGCTCTACAAATTCCTGATCACTACACAGGACGGCAGGAAGCTCTACAAGGCAGATCCTTATGCCAACTACGCAGAGCTGCGTCCCGGGAATGCATCAAGAACAACGGATCTGTCAGGATTCAAGTGGTCTGATGACAAATGGTATGACAGCATCAGGGGCAAGGACGTTAACCGTCTTCCCATTGCAATCTACGAGTGCCACATCGGCTCCTGGATGAAACATCCCGACGGAACCGAGGATGGTTTCTATACTTACAGGCAGTTCGCAGACAGGATTGTTGAGTATCTCAAGGAGATGCAGTACACCCACATCGAGCTTATCGGTATTGCGGAGCATCCTTTTGACGGCTCCTGGGGATATCAGGTAACAGGCTACTATGCGCCCACATCCAGATACGGTGAGCCTACAGACTTCATGTACCTTGTGAACAAGCTTCATAAGGCAGGCATCGGCGTCATCCTTGACTGGGTTCCCGCACACTTCTGCCCTGATGAGTTTGGACTTGCCTGCTTTGACGGCTCCTGCATCTACGAACATCCCGACCCAAGAAAGGGCGAACATCCCGACTGGGGCACCAAGATATTCAATCTTGAGAAGAATGAGGTAAGGAACTTCCTCATCGCCAATGCACTCTACTGGATCAGAAAATTCCACATTGACGGACTTCGTGTAGACGCGGTGGCTTCCATGTTGTATCTGGACTACGGCAAGAAGGACGGACAGTGGGTACCCAATAAATACGGCGACAACAAGAACCTTGAGGCAATTGAGTTCTTCAAGCACTTCAACAGTGTTGTAAGGGGCACCTATCCCGAAGTTCTCACCATTGCCGAGGAATCAACAGCATGGCCCAAGGTTACCGCAAAGCCCGAAGATGGCGGCCTTGGCTTTGCCTTCAAGTGGAATATGGGATGGATGCATGACTTCTGTGAATACATGAAGCTTGACCCTTATTTCAGACAGGGCGCACATTACATGATGACCTTCGCAATGAGCTACAATGACGCGGAGAACTATATCCTGCCTCTTTCCCATGATGAGGTTGTACACCTCAAGTGCTCAATGCTTGAGAAGATGCCCGGATACAAGGTTGATAAATACGCCAACCTTCGCGCCGGCTATACCTACATGTTCGGACACTCCGGCAAAAAACTCCTCTTCATGGGCCAGGACTTCGGTCAGGAGCGTGAGTGGAGTGAGAAGAGAGAACTTGACTGGTTCCTTCTTGCCAACCCCCTCAACAGAGGAATGAAGGATTATGTATCCGAACTCCTTAAGATTTACAGAAAATATCCCGCCATGTACGAAGTCGACAACGACTGGGGCGGATTCGAATGGATCAACGCTGATGACAAGGAGCGCAGCACCTACAGCTTCTACAGAAGAGCAAGTAACGGCAAGGACAATATACTCTTTGTTATCAATATGACACCTGTAGAGCGCAAGGGCTTCATGGTAGGTGTTCCATTTGCCGGAACCTACACACACCTCCTGGACAGCGCAGAGGAGCGCTTCGGCGGCATGGGCAGCGGTATACCTGCCAAGATCAAGGCTGTTCCCGGACTTTGCGACTACAAGGATTACAGCATTACCTTTGATCTTCCTCCTTACGGAGCTGAGGTATTTGTTTTCCAGAACGCAGACGCTAAGGAGCCTGCCAAGGAAGAGAAGAAGGAAGCTAAAAAAGAAGTAAAGAAAGAAGCGGAGCCTAAGGAGAAGAAGTCTGCAAAAAAGACTGCAGCCAAGAAAAAGCCATAAATGCTATTTAATTAAAACGGTTAAGAATTTTGCGGCACTAGCCGAAATAGAAGGTGATGAATGATAGGTTCATCACCTTCTATTGTTTTGCACGTAATTTATGAGGCGAATATGAACATTACTTTTAATACTGTATCCGATCAGAAGGTTTCCCAGAGTTTGAATACATCAGGGATGGATATGGGGAGACCAACTTATTCCAGGATCGGCAGCAATGCCATGGATGGCCTTACCGCTTTTTCCGTGGATCTTGATACCAGCTTATTCGGAAACGAAGCTTATTCAAGAAAAGCAAGATCCCTCGACGATATGAGCCAGATGGCACAGAACACGGATGTTCTGACGCAGCATAACTATATGGCGCTCCTTTCAAATACCATGTCCGCAGAAGACTATGCCAAGGCCTGTGAGGATGGATTTGATCTTAGGAATCTGGACCCTTCGGAAACAGTTACAATTATCGACAAAATAAAGAGTGTGCTCCTTGAATCCGGTGTGGAGATAACAGGTTATAATGATGACCTTAGCCTTGAGAAGCTATCCCGCATAACCGGAAGCGAGTCCTTTGCCGCAGCTATTCAGAAGAGCTTTCATGAGAATGATGTGCCTCTTACCGGAGAGAACGTGAAAGCAGCCAAGGTAGCCTACGATGAGATAAAGAACATGACGGCTCTTGATGACAGTGCTGTCAAATTCATGGTGCTCAACAAGATGCAGCCCACCATTGAGAATCTCTATTTCGCATCCCACAGTACCAATGGTATGGACAGAGTGCAGAGAGGTTTCTACTCCCAGGAGATGGGCGGTTACTACGCACAGAAGGCTGAGGACTTCGACTGGCAGCAGCTTGCGCCCCAGATAGATAAGATTATAGAAGAAGCAGACCTTGATACAGGTAATTTGGAAGTAAGAGACACAGCCAAGTGGATAGTTGAGCAGGGAATCCCCCTTACACCGGAGAACCTTACAGCAGCCACTGAGCTTAAAAGTATAGAATTCCCCATAACTGAGGATAAAGCCGCAGAGGCCATAGCATCAGCTCTTTATGATATGAAAAAGGTCACTGATGCAAACCTGTACAACAGTAAGAGCCTTTATTCCAGGGCTCAGAATCTTGAAAGAGTAACAAGGAATATTAGCGACGATGGCATCAAGAGAGTCATCGCTTACGGAAAAACACTGAACATCAAGAATCTTGATACTGAGACAAGGGTTTTGGCAAGCGGAGCGGCAAACGATATCACAGTGGATGGTCAGGATCCTCGTTTTATCAAGGCAAGACTCCAGCTTGAGGAAGTCCGCATGAAGATGACAGCCACCGCCAACCGCCAGCTTCTTTCCAGCGGGTTCTCAATAGATACAGCTCCAATGCAGGATCTCATCGATAAGTTAAAAAGCATCCTTGGCAACGCTGCAGATGAGAGCGCCGGTATAGCGCTTGATGAGATAACAGGCGTAGATACTAAGACTCAGACCACCGTCCTTAACATGACTATCACAAGAGTAAATGTGATTAAGTCCGGTCCGGTTGATGTTGTCGGTGCCATGGCAGATGAGTTTGGCAGCGCAAGTCTTTCAGAGATAAGTGCTACTTCACACAAGCTCACCCTTTCCTACAGCAAGGCGCAAAAGAGCTATGAAGCACTGGAGACAGAGGTAAGACCGGACCTTGGCGACAGCATCAAAAAGGCCTTTGGAAATATAGATGAGCTTCTAAAGGAAAAGGGAGAGGAGCTAAACGAAGATAACAGACGGGCTGTGAGAATCCTTGGATACAACCAAATGGAGATCACAGAGGAAAATATAGAGAAGGTAAGAAGCTGGGATCAGACGCTCAAGGCAACCCTGGACAGACTCAAACCCGGAGCAGTCCTTGACCTTATAAGAGACGGCAAGAATCCGCTGTCCATGACTTTGGAAGAGCTTGGACAGGCCCTTGATCAGAACCTTGCAGGTGATGAGAAGGGAAGAGATAACTCAGGGAAGGACGAGAAATACTCAAGATTTATCTACAAGCTTGAGAAGCAAAAGAATATAACTCGGGAGGAGAAAACCTCTTTTATTGGAATCTACAGACTTTTTGCCACCCTTAAGGCAGGCGATTATCAGGCCATAGGTTCGGTTCTAAGGACCGGAAGAGATATGACTCTGGGCAATCTTTTATCTGCCACAAGAACCCAGGCGGGGGCAAGGCGCGGCATAGATTTTACTGTAGATGATGACTTTGGCGGTCTGGAAGGCGTTTCAAGGGAAGGCGCAAAAAAAATTGATGAACAGATAAGTGAGGCCTTCAGATATTACAGTGCCAAAGCCGATATAGTATATGAGAATCTTGAACCTGAAAAACTATCAAAAGTAAAACCCGATGACAGGACTCTTTTAAACGAGCTTGCTGACAAGCTGGAAGAAGCAGGTGAGGATAAGGAGCTAAACAACGAGTTTTACAAGCAGCAGGTCAGAGAAATAAGAGACATAGCTTCATCTAAGGCAGCCGCCGGAGCGGTGGATGAGTTAAATGCGCTTGGGCTAGAGGTTACCTTAAACAACATTGAAGCCATGATCTCCAATAGACGGGACAGACGTGCCGGAAGCATTTGGGATAAGACGGAAGATCTGGGAAGAGACGAGATAGCAAGAGAGCAGGACCTTTTGACACAAGCTCTCGGCGAAGAAAACTATGGAAAGACCTATAGGGATACTCTTTCTTCAATCTCGGACAAACTCTCCGAAGTGCTTGAGGCGCCGGAGAACTCCTACATCGACGTCAAGAGCATAAGGCTCATGCAGAAGCAGCTCACCGTCATGAGTCAGAGCTCCGAAAGAGGCAGCTTTGAAGTACCTGCAATGATAGACGGGCAAAAGATTTCCATGCACATCACAATCAAAAGTGATGACACACAAAAATCACGGATGGAAGCTAGTATTCAGACTTACGAGTACGGACTTATCACCGCAACACTGTATGAAGAGGGCGGAATGATAGCCGGAATGCTGACAACGACTACAAGCCCGGGCAGCGAAGAGACTGAATATTTAGAAACCGTTAGACGTAAAATGTGCGACAAACTGGCAGAGAGTATAAGGGAATTTGGTGTGGGCCAAGATAAAATAGCGATCCTTTACCACGCGCAGATACAGCCTTTGAACAAAGGCGCGGCTTCAGCTAATGCCACGGATGGCAACTCAAAGAATATTACAGAAACCGGAACCCTTCTGAAAATGGCAAAAGCTTTTCTTGAAGCTTTATAGAATCGAGGTAAGAATGAAGATTAATTACAACGTATCTGCAATGGTGGCAAATAACGCACTTCAGAGAAACGACACTCTCTTGTCCGAATCTTTGGAGAGATTATCAAGCGGACTTAAGATTGCCAACGCCAAGGACAACCCATCGGGACTTGCGATGTCGAGGCGAATGAACTCCCAGATCGAAGGACTTGGAGTTGCCGGCAATTCCGCCAACGATGCCATCTCCATCGTTCAGGTGGCAGACGGAACACTCTCCGAGATCCATGAGATCCTTCAGAGGATGAATCAGCTGGCGATACAGGCCAGTAACGATACACTGACAACCGGAGACAGAGAGATGATCCAGACGGAAGTAACTCTTCTTAAGGACGAGATCGAGAGAATGGCCGAAACCACACAGTTCAATGGTCAGAGCATTCTGGACGGATCCTTTGACCTTAGAGCCTATGCAACAGTAGAGTCGGTTACAGATTCAAAGATAAAGGTGGTAGGCTATTCGGACGCTATGGATGCCGGCAAGTATACCATCAAAGGCATCGACGTATCCTATGCCCATCTGGTTGGATCCACAGATGTTGATAAAAACGGAATTTTCTTCGAGGACAACAGCGATAGCAGAATTCAGATAGTCGATGAAAACGGCAACAATTATATGCCGAACGGAATGAAGGCAACAATCGAAGAAGATGTACTCACATTAAGAGACAGCACAGGAAAAAAGATACAGGTTCAGATAGACGAAGCTTTCAGAGGAGATATAGAGATAGAGCTCACCGCAACAGGCTCAATGACAATGCAGATAGGAGCCAACGAGGGACAGACAATTGACATCAGGATCCCTGCGGTTAATCTCACAACCCTTGGCATCTACAACGTAGATATGGCCAATCCCATCGGAGCAAGAGAAGCAATACAGAGCATTAAGGAAGCTATGTCCGATATAAGCTCGATACGAAGCAGGCTCGGTGCATACCAGAACAGACTTGAGCATACCACCAGCAGCCTTGATATCACAGTTGAGAATATGACAGCCGCCTATTCAAGAATCATGGATGTGGACATGGCCGAGGAAATGACGGTTTATTCCACACAGCAGGTTCTTTCCCAGGCGGGAACCTCAATGATGGCACAGGCCAACGAAAGACCTTCACAGGTATTGCAGCTACTTCAGTGATAAGGAGATAAGTGTATGACCTCTGAAAAGAAACAGGAATTTACATTGAGAATATCCAATGCCAATAAGACACAGATGATCACAATCCTATATGAGATCCTGATGTGCTATGCAGACGAGGCCATTGACCTTCTTGGAGATGGCAAAAAAGATGATGCAGTTGCCGCACTTGATAAGGCTCAGAACTGTCTCGATGAACTTATAAGATCCGTTGATCGAAGATTCGAGCTTGGCAAGAACCTCCACAGAATCTATCTTTTTTCCAAAAAAGAGCTGACAGTGGCAGCAGCAACAGGAAGCATGAACAAGATCTGGAGAGTTGAGAAGAATATCAGGGCTCTTCATGAAGCCTATAAAGAGCTGGAAACCTATGACAATTCAGCACCCATGATGGAAAATATCCAGACTGTATACGCAGGACTTACCTATGGAAGAAGTGCGTTAAACGAGAGTATTGCAGCGGTTTCCATGAACAGAGGCTATGTCTGCTGACAATTCTTAAGAAATCTTAAGATTATTAATTTTCTTTGGTGTTTTTGCAGTTATGCATTAACATATATACGCAATAAAAAAGAGCGAATCCCTATTAAGCGTTTGATGGTGGCGTGGGGATTCGCTTTTTTACTGGCTTTTTGAAGAATTAGACATGTCCCGAGAGGAATCGAACAAAAATCGAACAAATTATTAATTATGCAAAGCGTAGAATCGGCAAAACCCTATTTACAAAGCAAAAACCATCTGCTAAATTCTATCTCACGAGCTCGAAATATTCCGGAATAAAAATCATTTTGCGAAAGGAGCAGATTTTTATCAGAGCAATACTATATGCGTTTCTGGCAGGAGCGGTGTTCCAGGATCTGACACGGGACAAGATCTACAACCTATGGATTCTGCCGGGGCTTGCCACAGGACTCATCATGTCGGCAGCCAAAGGAGCAGCGTCACTTGGAAATGCATTTCTTGCAGTTCTTATTGCCTTCCTGGTACTGCTTCCGGTATACCTGCTTAAGGGCATAGCTGCCGGAGACGTCAAGCTGATCATGGCAACAGCATCTTTTTTATCATTTCAGGAATTGTATTCCTGTATCTTGTATTCTTTCCTGGTTGCAGGAGCTATATCACTATTGATCATCATTTTTAAGAAGAATAAGCACAAGACAATACATTTCGCCGTGCCCGTAATGGCCGGAGCGATGATTGCTATAGGAGGATTTGTATGAGCAGGCCTAAACTTGCCATCTGCGACTTGGAACCTGTGTATCTGAGGCGCCTTGATGAGTATATCAGAACCCATATTAATTTGAGCATGGATATCCACTCTTTTACAGAGCCGGACATATTCACGGATTTTGCGGAAAAAGAGGATATCAATCTCCTCATAGTATCCGAGAAGAGCTACTACGAGCTGGAAGATAAGCATGCTCTCGGAAGATTTAAGAACATTTTGATCCTGGATGAGGAGAGAATATCCGGCGCAGTCTGCGAGGATAGCGGGACGGGCAAAAACGTGGAGCATGTCAGCAAGTATCAGTCTGCATCTGCAGTGTCACGTGCGGTGGTTGACATGTGCTCGAGAAGCCCTGAGGACTTTAAGGGATTGTGGGCAAGGGCCAAGAACTCAGAGAGCAGATTAATAGGTTTTTACACGCCCCTTTCAAGATGTGGGCAGACCTCTTTTGCAGTCAGAGCAGGTGAGCTTCTTGCCGGGAACCATAAGACGATACTTCTTAGCTTCGAGAGCTGTTCATCCCTGGGCGGACTTATTAACGAGGAGCCGGAGGAGGATATCACGGATCTCATGTACTATGCAGAGTGTGAGAAGGACAAGTTCTGCCTCTACCTGGAGAGGATCAGGCAGACAGTCAACGGCCTCGACTACATACCGCCTGCGAAGACCGCCTTGCAGCTGAGGGACATTTCCTGCGACAGGCTATCTGAGCTTGTGGAGCTTCTTACAAACTCCTGCGGCTACGAATGCATTCTTCTTGATATGAAGGAATACCCTGACGGATTTATGGATATGCTAAGGCTCTGCGATACCGTTTTTACCGTGACCAGACCTCAGAACGCAGATAAATACAGACTGAGGGTCTTTGAAGGAGTACTTGGCAAAAACGGTTATGAGGACGTATCCGCAAGGCTTGTAAAATGCAGGCTTCCGGATATCAGGGACAAAGGAGCCTATGCCTCAGCCATAGAGCAGCTTCTGATAGGTGAGGGACTATCTGATGGACACAAGGCTTGAAGATCTGAAAAAGAGCATTAAGGACAGGGTAATCGCATCCCTTGATTTCTCCAAGGATATCTCGGATGAAGAGATGTACGGTCTTATCGACAAGGAAATGTCGGGGAGCTTCAAGAACCTGATGGTTCCTATAAGTGATAGGAGAAGGGTGCGGGAACTGGTCTTTCACTCCATAAGAAAATTGGATGTCCTGCAGCAGCTGATCGATGATCCTAAGGTCACGGAGATTATGGTCAACGGAACAGACAGCATCTTCATCGAAAAAGAAGGAAGACTGTATAGGTTTAACACCAGATTCGAATCCCTTGAAAAGCTAGAGGATGTGGTGCAGCAGATAGTTGCCTCCTGCAACAGAGTGGTCAACGAATCTTCGCCGATAGTTGATGCCAGGCTTTCAAACGGTGCCAGAGTTAACATTGTTCTGACGCCGGTGGCACTTGGAGGGCCGGTCATTACAATAAGACGATTTCCCGATGAACCTATAACCATGGGGAAGCTTCTTGAACTTGAATCACTTTCGGAGGAGCTTAGGGACTATCTGATGATTCTGGTAAAAGCGGGCTACAACATTTTTATCTCCGGTGGAACCGGCTCCGGTAAGACCACCTTTCTGAATGCGCTCTCGGACTATATTCCCAAGGATTTACGAGTAATAAGCATAGAGGACAACGCCGAGCTTCAGATAAGAGGCGTTCCGAACCTTGTCAGGCTTGAGGCCAGAAACGCCAACGTGGAAGGCTGCAAACCCATTACCATAAGAAACCTGATTAAGTCATCTCTTAGAATGCGCCCCGACTGGCTTATAGTGGGTGAGGTCAGAGGCGGGGAGTGTGTGGACATGCTGCAGGCCATGAATACAGGACATATGGCGATGTCCACCGGTCATTCCAACAGCGCAGCAGATATGCTCTCAAGACTTGAGACTATGAGTCTCATGGGAATGGCGGAGCTTCCGCTCCCTGCGGTGAGAGGACAGATTGCGGCAGGAATAGACATAATCGTACATTTGGGAAGGCTGAGGGACAAAAGCAGGAAGGTTCTTGAGATAAGAGAGGTTGAGAGCAGCCTGGACCGGGAAGGGAAGATTGTGACCAATACCCTGTTCAGATTTGAAGAAACGGGTACTGACAGTAAAGGGAGGATTAAGGGTGAGTGGAAAAAAGAAGGGAATCTTAAAGCGAGGGAGAAGCTTATTGCGGCAGGTCTTAGACTGCCGTCTGAAGTGGGATGATATCCCGGATGTGATCCGCGGGATCATTATAGCGATACTGTTCGGAAGGCTCTTTTACGATTCCTGGACTGCAGTTATCTTTGTATCGCCGGTTATTCTGATATGGGTTTTTCTGCAGAGAAAAAGGCGAAGGGAAAGGGACATCAGGCTTGTGGGAATACAGTTCAAGGATGCTATGCAATCGGTGGCGACAGCCATGAAGGCAGGATATTCCGTCGAAAATGCCTTCTTGGAGGCAGGAAAAGACATGGAACTACTCTATGGCAAAAAGAGTCTTATCTGTATGTATTTGCAAAAAATCTATAAGGGAATTAAGAACAACATTCCAATAGAAAAGCTTCTGTATTCCTTTGGAGAGGAGTCCGGAAATACTGACATTCAGGACTTTGCTCAGGTTTTTGCCGTAGCCAAAAGAAACGGCGGGGATATGACAAGGACTATAGAAAGGACAATTGGAATAATCGCCTCCAAGGTTGAAGTTGAGAAAGAAATCGAGGTTCTCATAAGTGCCAAGAGAATGGAGGCCAGGATCATGAATATCGTGCCCTTCTTCATAATCATCTATGTGAGCATTACCAGCAGGGACTTCTTTACTCCGCTGTATCACAATCTTTTCGGAATCATGGCAATGTCTGTGTGCATGGTCATTTACGTGGCCGCATATCTTATGTCGGAGAATATCGTGAACATCAAAGCCTAAAATATCTGGCGATTCAATGTAAAAAAGGAAAGCTAAAAATGATCATTTTTTTATATGGAGCGGTGCCTCTTATATTCCTTGTCCTCTATCTGATGGCGAGAAAGCTTCCTTTGCCTGAGGGCATGGAAGAAACGGGAATCAGCCGCGAACTTCTGAAAATAGCAATGCTGTTTTACGGGAGACTAAGAAAAAACAAGGGCTTATTGTTTCTCATGCCGGAGGCGGTAAGAACTAACTTAAAGCAGCTTAATAACCCCGGGGATTTTGAAAATCTCCAGACTCAGTACTACATCCGTAAGATCAGCCTTGTGATAGTTCTTCTGAATGTGGGGTGCATCCTGGCAATGCTGATGCATCTGAATATTCTTTTTTCCTCGCATATCAATGAGGATGGGCAGCTGATCAGAAGAAGCTACGGGGAAGGAGCTTATGATGCGGAGCTTATCGCAGAAAGCCCTGACGGAGAGGTGATCGGAGAATTTAATCTCCCTGTTGAGGAGCGAAGATATACAGAAGCGGAGACTAAGAGGCTATTTGAAGATGCCTGCGAAGCGCTTCCGGAGGCAATTCTCGGCAGTAATACATCCCTGGATGACGTCACGGAAGATCTTGATCTCATAGAGGAGCTTGAGGGTTATCCATTCGACATAGCCTGGACCGTAAGTGACTATGAAGTCATGCACTACGACGGAAGTCTTGTCAAAGAGGCAATCCCGCAGGAGGGCAGAGTTGTGATGCTGACCGCCGACTACAGCTATGGGGATGTCATCTACCGGCAGGTACTTTATGCAAATGTCAGACCAAGGATACTTACCCCCTACGAAATGCTGATCAAGTCCATTGATGAGAAACTTAGGGACGCAGAAGAGGAGTCCCCCTATGAAGAGAGCATAACTCTTCCGGGCAAATACAAGGATACCGAGCTTGTGTGGAAGGAAAAAACTGAGGATAACAGCCTGATTCTTCTGGTTCTGATGCTTGTTCTATCAGTATTTTCATACATAGCAAAGGACAGGGAACTGGCGAAAAGTGTTCAGGACAGGTCTAAAGCTCTTTTATCCGAATATCCGCAGTTTGTCTCCAAGATAGTTCTGTATCTTGGCGCCGGAATGACAATGCGAGGCGTCTTGGAATTGCAGGCAAGAACTTATCAGAAAAAGCGAAGGGCCAGAGCGCCCAAGAGCTATCTCTATGAGGAAATACTAAGGTCCGTAAGAGAGCTTGCAGGAGGACTTCCCGAGGCAAAAGTTTACGAAAGACTGGGCCAAAGATGCGGAAGTCAGCAGTATTCAAGGCTATGCACACTTCTTTCGCAGAATCTTAAAAAAGGAAACAACGAGCTATTATCAATTCTTAGAAACGAGGCTGACAAAGCCTTCTCGGACAGATTGGATCTGGTCAGAAAAGAAGGCGAGGAAGCAGGAACCAAGTTACTGATGCCCATGGTGCTGATGCTTCTTATCGTGATGGTGATCATCATGATCCCGGCGTACATGGCATTTTAATAAATTAGCGCAGCAAGCGCACAAGGAGGAAAAATTATGAACGAACTTATTTTAAGAACAAGAGCATTTGGGGCGGGAGCCTTAAGGAGAATGAAGGATTTCTGGGAGGATGAGGACGGAATGGGAACCGTTGAGGTAATCCTTATCATCGTGGTACTCATCGGACTTGTAATCGTATTCAAAAAGGAGATCTCCGGAATTGTTGAAAGCGTCTTTAAAACAATCAAAGCAGACACCAAAGTCATCACCGGCTGATGGGTACCTGACTGTATTTTTGTCGCTGACCATAATGATAATCCTGTCACTTATTCTGGCTCTCTATCAGGGAGCCAGGGTAGGGGCTGTGAAGATGAAGACGGAATGCGTGGCGGACATTGCCATGAATTCCTGCCTGGCGGAATACAGTAGGGCTCTGTATGAGCAGTATGGCCTTTTGATGGTGGATATGGCCTACGGAACAGGCACCGGATCGGTTCAGAATCTTGAGGAACATCTAAGGTTCTATGCAGATAAAAACTTTGAGAGAACTACCTGGGGCAAGGTTACGGGAGCGGATACAATGCTTGGTATGAATTGTAAGGAAGCCAAAGTGACCGGTTTTTCCCTTGCCAGTGACAACAACGGAGCAGTGCTTAACAGGCAGATACTGGCCTATATGGAATCAGAGCCCGTGGAGGGGCTGCTCTCGGATGTACTAAAAAACATGGGAGAACTGACAGGACACGGACTTGATTCAACAGATGTCGAAGCAATGGCAGCAGCTAACCAGGCCGAGCTGGATAAAGTTATCCCACCGGTCATTATCAACGACAAAGGAAAGGAGGAAGAGATACCCATAGGTAACCCTGCGGATGCTGTCAATTCTCAGAAGAGTCTCGGCCCCTTAGCTCTTGCGATTCCGGATAAGAACAAGATCTCAACGGCAGCAGTTAATCTTACTTCCTATGCATCCCACAGAGGGCTGGGCCATGGTACCGGCCTGGATGAAAGTGCTCCTAATGCTGCTAAGAAGCTTCTTCTTGAGCAGTATTACTACGAAAAATGCAGCCGCTACGGGGCAGAGCTCGAGAAGTCCCTTCTTAAATATCAGCTGGAGTACATGATCTACGGCAAAGAAAGCGACTATGAGAATCTTAAGAGCATGGCCTACACACTTCTTTTCTGGCGAGAGGCCTCCAATATGCTGTATCTTTTCACCAATCAGGCCAAGGTGGGACAGGCTGAGCTTCTTGCGGACACTCTTGCCATTCTTTTATACATGCCGGATCTTCGGGAAACCCTCAAATACTCAATACTTTTTGCCTGGACCTTCGCGGAGTCCATATCGGACCTTAACATTCTGTTCAGCGGGGGGAGAGTACCTCTTTTAAAAAGCGACAAGACCTGGAGGCTTAGTATCGTGGATATGCTTCTGTTCAGAAACTTTCTCAACGGGGGCGATCTGGGAGAGGGGCTGTATTACCGGGATTATTTAAGAATCAAATTGTTTATGACAGATTCCGGAGAGAAAACAAAAAGGCTCATGGACATAATTGAGATGGATGTCAGGAAAACCGCCGGCAATTCAGCATTCAGAATAGATCACTGCGCTGACATATTCAGAGCGGAGATCACTGTGGGAACGAAATACGGCTATGAGGCAAAGGTGGACAAAATATACGGATATGAAGAATAAGAGAAATATATGTAAGGCTTTGGCAGTGACGGAGGCAGCTAAGGGCACTTCCGACAAAGACAAAAAAATAATGAATGAAAGAGCGCATTTCCGGACGATCGAGCTTATAAAGGGAGTGTTCTTATCTGCATCCATCACCGTGGAAGCCTCGATAGTACTGCCTTTGTTCATATTCTTTTTTGTGAATATAATGACTGCCTTTAACATAATCAAGGTGCAGTCGGACCTGGAGGCCGCTCTTCATCAGACAGGGAGCGATATTGCGGCAATAGCCTATGACCTTAATGCAGGCAAAAATCTGCTTAACATCGACGGTGAAACCGGTGCTTTAGATGTGATCGCCTCAGGGGGATACACGCTTTATGCCGCCCACAGAGTCAGACAGTATCTGGGAGACAGTGTGAATAAGAGCTGTGTGACAGACAAAGCTGCGGGACTTAGTTTTTTATCCTCAAGAATTTTGTCGGGCAATGATTATGTGGATATAGTCGTTGATTACAAAGTCCATCCCCTGATTCCGGTAATTGGATTCAAGGAATTCAAGGTGCAGTCGAGATACTTTGGACATGCCTGGACCGGTTACGATATCTCCGGAGGAACTCCTTCCGCCAAGGTGGGAGAGGAGATGGTGTTTGTAACCGAACATGGCACTGTGTATCACAGAGATGCCGGCTGCAGTCACCTTAAGATAGATGTAAAGAGCATTCCCTATAACAGCCTGTCCTCAGCAAGAAATAAAGACGGCTCCATTTATTACCCCTGCGAATACTGTGGTAGCAATGTGGGTGGTGGCAATGTGTTCGTTACGGATTACGGAAACAGATATCACAGCAGCGTTAGCTGCCAGGGATTAAAAAGAAAAATATACACGATTCCCATCTCGGAAGTAGGCGGCAGAAGCCCCTGCAGCACCTGTGGGTGACAGGAGGAAAATATGATCTTTGTTGATGCTTTTTTAAAAACTGCGCTGATTGCAACACTGGTTCTTGCTGCACTTGGCGACATAAGGAAAAAAGAAGTCACTGCTATGATGATAATAATGTGCGGCATCATAGCGGCTGCCGATGCCGGAGTAATGCTGCTTATGCACTCTGCTACGCTTCCATACATCGCTCTGTCGTTGATTCCGGGAATTGTGATGCTGCTGATTTCCAGGGTGACCGGGCAGGGACTTGGCTATGGGGACGGACTGATCGCCCTTTGTGCAGCACCTGCCCTGGGAATTCAGAAGACTGCCTTCGGACTTATACTGGCGGTCTTCCTGGCAGGAATATTATCTCTGTTTCTTTTGGTGTTCGGAAAGGCCAAGGGTAAGACAAGGCTTCCTTTTATTCCCTTCATGGCAGTTGGAATGGGGGTGATGGTGCTTGCGAAGATATAAGGCATATATGACATTGGAAGCTTCTCTGATAATCCCCATGGTTATCTGCGTTATTGTGATGCTGATATGGGGAAGCTATTACATGTACAACAGAGCTATATTAAGTCAGGATTGCTATGTTCTCGCCTTCAGAGCCAGTGTCAGAGCAGATGCAAAGAAAAAGATGGCGCCCTCTGAGTATGTTTCCAAGAGCTCAGCCGAACAGGCGGGTGCCAAATATTTTGGTGCTACAAAGCCCACTTTTTCCGCAGCCAAATCCGGCAAAGAGGTGAAAGTAACCGGCGAAACCGGAATACGTACAAATGCCATGGGCAAGTATTTTCTCAAGATTGGAACCGGCTGGGAGCTTAAGGCTACCCTGAAGGCCAAAATAAGAAACGACCCAAAACATGTAAGGAGAGTCAAAAGACTTATGGATATAGGAGGCAAATTGCCATGAATTACAAGTATTACCGAGACCTTAAGCACAATTATCTGGTGGTAAAAAATGAAGAACAGAGCCTTAGGGAAAACGAATATCAGATGAAGATCCTTGAAAGCGGAAGGCTGTCGGGACTTCTTCCCTGTGATGTAAGGAACGTGAACGGAGAGCAGTACCTTTATTATGATATGGGTTCAATGCAGAGCCTCCGTGACAGATATACCTCAAGGGGAATGAATCGTGCCCAGCAGCTGCAGCTTTTTTCAGATATGAAGGAAATGCTGGAGGGGCTGTCGGAATATCTGCTGGGAGAAGAGGGAGTGGTCTTTGATATCGACAGTATTTTTGTGGATATGTCGACTTCAAGGCACAGCTTCATGTTTTGTCCGGTCGCAGCGAAAGAATTCGGCTTCGAGACTTTTGCTGAACAGCTTCTTGAACTGACAAGTTCCGAGGATGACGAAGCTGCAACAGCCATATATGAGCTGTGCGAATACGCATCAGGGCGAGGCGCAATGACGATGGAGGGAATCGAGAAACTATTGAAGAATAGTGAGAAAACTACTGCAGCGACTCCGACACCTGCATCTGTGAGCATCCGGGACCCTGAACCGTTTTTGTATGAGGGTGACAGAAAAGCCATGGAGGATGAGGAGGATGAAGATCAGGAGGAAGAAAGCAGAGGCTTTTTTGCAATAAGAAAGTATGACAACTTAGGGCTTAAGAGAGCCGATAAGAGGCTTGCAGCCAAAGTTCAGCTACTGTTTGCAATTCTTTTTACAGCTATACTTGCCGCCATGGTGTATATCAGGATGAACTTCGTTCTTACACAGCAGGAAAACTACATGTCAATGGGCGTGATGGCAGTGTCTGTTATATGCGGCGCGATGTGTCTTGTAAGTGGCCTGCGTGGAATTAAAGGAAAAATAGAACCGACTTCAGCCATGGGCAGAGCCCAAGAAATGATTTCGGAAGAATTGGAAGAACCTGAAGAAGACGAGTACGACTACGATTATGAGGAGCCTGTCACACCGGGTTTTTACAAAACTCCGCTTAAGATAACGGCAGCAGGCAGTAGCGAAGATGGCTCAGACAACAGGACAATTGTGCTTGATATGGACAATGAACCGAAAGGAGAGCTAAGTCTCTACAGCAGGAACCTGGATAAGACTGTAAGAATAGCGCTGGATAGACTGCCTCTGACCATAGGCAAGATGGAGGGCTGCGTCGACAAAGTAATCAAGGATATGAGCGTATCCAGGATACATTGCAGGATAGTTCGGGACGAGGACAGCGGGCGCCTTGCGCTCATCGATCTTAACTCCACCAACGGAACCTTCAAGAACGGTCTTCGCCTTCAAGCCAGGGAAAAGAACTATATAGATGAGGGGGACGAGGTGAGAATAGGCAGAATTTGCTTCGACTGCAGGTAAATTATGATATAATAGCCTTAGTTAGTTGGAGGGAAGTTCATGAAGATCAATATCTATTATGGCGGCAGGGGAATCATAGATGATCCCACGCTTCAAGTAATCTCACAGATAACCACCGTTTTACAGGAACTGAATGTTAAGGTACAGCAGTACAATCTTTACGAGCAGAGGAACGGCATAACTGCGCTTCCCGGAACTCTCAAGGATGCAGACGGAATCATTCTTGCATCAACTGTTGAGTGGTTTGGTGTCGGAGGCTATATGATGCAGTTTCTTGATTCCTGCTGGCTATATGGCGACAAGAACAGAATCAGGGAAATATACATGGCTCCGGTTGTTATGAGTACTACTCACGGCGAGCGCGAAGGAATGATGAGCCTCACCGCTGCCTGGGAGATGCTTGGAGGAATTACCTGCGACGGTATCTGCGGCTACATAGCTGACACAACCAAACTTGAGACCAGCAATGAATATATCAAGATCATTGAGAAGAAGACAGAGAACATCTATAGGACAATTAATCAGAAGATGGCTGTTTTCCCTACCAGCAATCAGGTTGTTATCAACAAGGTTGCCGT
>JAEEGL014684016.1_pt1 | contig 22908 bp, 18 predicted proteins | sample 9134231 | NCBI WGS metagenome assembly JAEEGL01 (sample SAMN16246548, study PRJNA631951) | gut metagenome | biome: gut microbiome; feature: rumen; material: fiber-attached | host: Bos | place: Iran: Karaj | collected 2018-10 | reverse complement strand
TACGGCATTGCGAGATACTCTCACGTATGGAACATTAAGAGCCTCCTGAAGTGTTCCGGGATAAATATAGTGATAATTCGAAAGAATGATCTTCTCGTTATCTCCCACATCAAGGCCTTTAAGAGGAAGATTCATTATGTCGGAACTTCTGAGTCCCATCTCGGCCATCTTAACACTTCCCAGATCCGTAAGTTCTTTCGGAGTGCATTCCAGTTCTATTTTTCCTTTGTTCATATAAAGAACACGGTCCGCAATGGGAAGTACGTAGTACAGCCTGTGTTCCGCTATTACAACAGTTTTGCCTTCTCTCTTCCAGATTTTTATTATCTCCGCCAGTTCCCTGATGGAATGCAGATCCAGATTTGATGAGGGCTCATCCAATACGATGACACGTGCATCCGAAGTGTCTGCGCATGCGCAGGCAACCTTTTGCTTCTCCCCTCCGGACATTTTAAAAAGATTTCTTCCAAGGAGATATTCCATTCTGAATTTATCTACGGTTCTTTCCAGCCTCGCTCTCATCTCATCGCGGCTGACACCGCGATTCTCAAGCGAAAAGACCATCTCTTCCGTTGAATCTACGTTATAGAATTGTGTTTTGGGATTTTGGAACACCGAGGCAACAAACGGAGCGAGATCATGCAACATAGTCTTCTGCGTATCAAGTCCGTTTACAGTTACGCATCCCGTCATTTTCCCTTTGTAATAGTTAGGGATAAGGCCGTTGATCATTCGGATAAGCGTTGATTTACCGCACCCGGATTCTCCGCAGAGGAGCACAACCTCACCCTCATTGATATGAAGGTTAATGTCCTTGATATTATCTGCCCCATCCTCATATTCAAAGGACACATTTTTGAAATTGATCATTTATATCACCTTTGATCATCGGGATATCAAATATACCGATGTTAAAAATATAACCACAAACAAAACCGCAAAAAGATCCCTGCCGGTAAACTTAACATCCGCATAGGTAGTATGCTCCGCAGGATTATCCAAACCTCTTGAAAGCGCCGCCGCAGAAAGATCGTCTCCCGTATTTGCGATTGATATCATCAATGGAACAACTCGGTATTCAATGGCTCTCATGGGATTTTCCCAGAATTTTTTTCTCGTGATGATGATCCCACGCATAGCTGCGGCATCGTGTATTGCATGTCTTTCCTGATTCATTGTCGGAAAAAATCTGAAGATAACGGATAAGGGAATTGTGAATTTACGACTCACTTTCATCTTGCCAAGTGCAGCTATGACCTCACTTACACTTGTGGATTTGATGATGTAATCTCCGCAGGTGAATGCGGGCGCAAGCTTAAGCACAAGTCCTCCCAGCAAAACAACTATCATATTCAGGAACATGTTCAGCTGTATCGAAACGCGGTGCACATGTATAAACGCCGCAAGCGAAAATAAAACAAAATACTTGATGGCTCCAAGATACTGTCTGTTACTCAGGAAAAGCAGAAATGGTATTGTGCCCACCGCAACCGTAAACCATATATTTATATCCACCATCTCAAGGGTTGCGATAACAATGATGATGAGCAGTTTTGTTCTCGGATCCAGTTTGAATTTTTTCTTTTCAACATATCCGTTCATTATGCGATACCGGCTTTCTTGAAATGCTTTTTCATCATCTTCTTGGCAATGAATGCTCCGCAGACGGAGCCCAGAATTATCAAAACTATGGCAACAGGCATGAACCATGTAGGCATGTACTTGGCAAGCTGCTCCGCATACTGATCACCCATGGATTCTCTTATACCGTCCCAATATGAAACACCTGCAAACCAAAGGTTGGCGGGTCCGGCAAGTAATCCGAGAGAAAAAACAGGATAACTGATCACAAAACTTTTGAACTTTTTAAATCCGATCGCTTTCAGCAAAACATCAGCAATAATGGAGGCGGGAACAATGCAGATTGTACTGATAAGGGTATAGCCTGAAACATACCAAAAAGCTGCCATGATAAGTCCGCTTATGGTGAGCATTCCGAACTTTTCTATCTTGATGTAATAAAGACTCATTGGAATTGCGGTTATAACAGGACCGAGAAACATAAAGATCGGATAAAAAATAGGGATTGCATTAAACATACCCGTGATAAAAACGCAGACCGTATACAATGCCGTATATATACCTACGGTGATAAGATCTTTACCTGTAAGTTTGTTGTTATTCATAATAATTCCTCCTTTGGTTAGTTCTGGCTAACCTATGCTTATTTTTTTAGACCCCGTTAAGGGCCTATTTTTAAATCCCCAGTAAATGTCTGTATCCGGCAATGCAGTAGTCACTTACAAGCTTTGTTTCTTTTGATATATCCTCCGCACTCTTGCCGGCTCTGAGGCCTTCAAAGACAGTCTTTATAAGAAATGATGATCCGATCTTGATGATATTTTCGGATATAACATCCGGATTCTTCACATATTTCCTGCTGAGCTTTAAGAAGCTGATCATGCTTTTAGCCTCTTCCTCTATCAGCGTGTCAATGAAGTTCTCATATCCTGTTCCCACGGAAGAGTCCGTTATCAGCAGAAAAGCATCTCTGTTTTTACATACAAAGCCTATCAAAGCTTTTGATGAATCAAAGGTTTCTTCAAAGGCCCTGATGATATCCTCTGAAGATTTGATTTTAAGAAAGACCTTCTTTTCCGATGAATACATATCGGACCATCCGTCCAGCACCGGCTTTACCAAACTGTCAAACAGATCTTCCTTGCTTTCGAAGTGTGCATAAAAAGCTCCGTTGGTAACTCCCGCATCCGCACATATCTTTCTGACCGATGCATCACGAAAGCCCTTTTCCCTGAATTGAACCATGGCGCTTTTCAGGATATTCTCATGTGTTTGCTTATAATCGTATGACACTTTTGAATGTACCGTCCTCAAATATTACTGTGTAATATTACAACGTAATATTATTTACACCCAAATAGAATCTGTGTCAAGCATATATTCCTATAATTTTAGTGGGTTTATCTCAGAATCTGATCTCAAAGGGATTTTCCACCCCCTCATCCATCTCGAGAATTCCTTCTACGCAATGTTCTACCATCTCTCTTACGGCAACATCCGTATAGAATGCCATGTGAGATGTGAGAAGAACATTGGGATAGGATTTAAGGATAGCCATATCATGGTTATCCAGAATATCACCTTTTCTGTCCAGGTAATAAAGACCTGCTTCATGCTCAATGGTATCAAGACCCGCAAATCCGATCTTGCCTGATTCGATGCCTTCTATCATAGCCTGAGTATCGATGAGCATTCCTCTTGCGCAGTTTATGATCAGGACACCGTCTTTCATCTGCGCAATCTGCTCCTTACCTATCATATGATAGTTTTCTTCAAGGCCGGGAACGTGAAGTGAGATGATGTCACAGTTTTTATATATGGTTTCAAGATCCGTGTACTCAGCGTATTTTGCTGCGGAGTCATTCTGTCTGATGTCATAGCAGAGCATCTTACATCCGAAGCCGGAAAGGTGCTCTATTACTTTGGTTCCGATCCTTCCTGTTCCGATGATACCTACTGTGCAGTCCTGTATATGTCTTCCGAGCTTTCCCTTAAGGGAATAATCCTGAATTTTTCCTCTTTCGATGATGGGCATGATCTTACGAAGTCCCATGAGCATCATCATGATGGAATAATCCGCAACACCTGTGGGATCGTAGGAAATAGACGCAGTGCGGATACCGATCTTATGGGCATATGCATTATCGATGTGATCGTAGCCTATGGTACGTGTGGAGATATATCTGATACCCAGCTCCTTGAACTTATCGAGAAGTGCGGGATCCATGGTGTTAGTGAGAATGCTCAGGGCATCATATCCTTCGCACAGATGTGCATTATCAAGGGAAGGATATTCGGATGTAAATCCATATTCTATTCCTTTTCTCTTACAGATATCTTCAAAAAATCTCTGCTCGTCATATGGCCTTAATGAATATGCAAATATCTTCACTTTACCTGTTCTCCTTTATCCTCACTCCGGCTAAATTATCAGCCTTCAGTTATGACAGCTATGTCATATGCGGGAAGAGTTATTTTTCCTCCTCCCAATTTTATTTTATCCTTGGATGTATTAAGCACACCGCCCAGAACGGAATAAGATGAATAACCGTTGGGAATCTCTATTACAACTTTTTCATTCGAGAAGTTAATCGCAATCAGAACCGGCTCGCATCCTTCGGCCTCTTTAAGATACAGCGAATAATCCGCCGATACCGCTGCAATTTCCGTGATCTGTCCCCTGGATATGGCGGGGAAGATCCTTCTGAGCCTTACAGCTTGTCTGTAGTAATTATATATGGATAAGTCATCTTTAACCTGCTCTTCATAAGAGCCGTATTTCATTGCAAAAGAATCCATATCAGCAGGTCCGGCGCACATACCCGCAGCCGATGCGTCCGTGCTCCACTGCATGGGCGCACGCTTATTCTCATCCTTGCCCGAGCCCTTCATTCCAAGTTCTTCACCGTAATAGACGAAGGCACTCCCGCTCATGAGAAGATTAAGAGCTCCGGCGAATTTTACTTTGCTGTCGGCATTTTCGCCTGTGTAATAACCCGCACTTCTTCCCATATCATGATTGGTATAGAAAGGTGCGTTGATGTAATCCGGATTGTAACTTGAGTAGAGTTCGTTTTCTTCGATCTGTGATGTTACGAATCTTTCGGGAGATACCGTTCCTCTTACTGCATTTGCAATAAGTCCGTCGGAATCCCCGTAGGCAAAATCAAACATGCTGTCCGCACCGGATGCATAATATCCTGCGTAATCCGGCTGAGCAGACCACACTTCACATACTATGTAAGCACCGGGATCGATGCTCTTCACATCCTCTGCAAATCTTCCGAGAGCGGCAGTACTGCTCACAGAGTCGTTGGTGTAATAGCTTGTTACCGCATCCATTCTGAATCCGTCGCAGCCCTCACCCAGCCAGAATGCTGCTATGTCTTTGAATTCTTCACGAACTTCATCATTGTCCAGATTAAGATCAGGCATTCCGCTCCAGAATCTTGCTTCGTAGAACCAGTCGGTTCCGGGAACTCTGCTGTATCCTCCGGATTCTTTATCGGTGAAATTATAATAGCTTAAATACCTGCACTCATTCGCATCAGGTTCTTCGCCCGGAGCAAGTGACTTCAGATAATCGCAGGCTTCCTTGAACCAGGGATGCTCGTTTGATGAATGATTCATCACCATGTCATTGTAGACATTGATGTTTCTTGCATGACATTCCGCTATAAGCGCTTCATAATCCTCGAGAGTTCCATACTCCGGATCTATAGCCTTATAATCCGTCACATCATATTTGTGATATGTGGGAGAAGGACATATGGGACTCAGCCATATGGCATCAAAACCCATGTCTTCAATGTAATCCAGTTTTGAAATGACGCCCCGGAGATCTCCTATACCATCTCCGTCGCTGTCGCAAAAAGAATACACAAAGACTTCGTACACAGTCCTGTAATTGTCATCCGATGAATAAAGGTCATGTCCGTCATTAACCTTACTCATCTGAAGAGAGCAGGCACTTAAAATGACTGACATGACCGTTGCAGTAAATACAGATACTATTTTGTTTGATTTGAAATTACGCATGTGGATATTTTACCACAAATCACTCTCTGCAAGTAAGTTTCTCCAGATCAACTATCCGGTCGCATAATTTATCCGCAAGTGCCATATTGTGGGTAATAACCAGAAGTCCGAGTTTCCTTCTTTTTACTTCCTCCATGAGTACTTTCCATATCTGTGCCTGGGTGATGGCATCCAGCATGGTACTCATCTCATCCGCAACGATAAGTTCGGTCCGGGGGCCAAGTACCCTCGCCACACAGAATCTTTGCAACTCACCACCGGAAAGCTCGTTCGGCCATCTGTCAAACCAAAGTTCTTTTTTGATATAAAGCCTTTCCAGAAGGTTGTCATCAGGCATATATCCTTCCGCAAGAGAACTCGAAATCTTCATTCCCGGATCGAGTGCCTTTTCCGGGTGCTGATAGATCATCTGAATGGGACAATAGCCTTTTAACGGAAGTTTTCCGCCTTTCCAAGTCACCTCACCCTCATCGGGCTTTTCATATCCTGAGATTATTTTGGCAAGCGTACTCTTTCCAAGTCCGGATGGACCTACAAGACCCACAACCTCTCCGCGCCCGATCCTAAAATTCAAATTACTTAATATCTTCTTTCCCTTAACATATCCGAAGGAAACATCTTTACATTCGATCAGACAGTCATCGGCTGACTGCTCAGGTTCCGGTGTTTTATGATACGCATCCGCAAATCCGTTCTGCGGAAGTGCCTCCCAAAGTGCTCTCGTATATGGATGCTTAATATACTCACCGCCCTTTGCAAAATCTTCACTGCTCAGGATGTCCACAATCTCGCCCTCATAGAACACTGCTATGGTATCCGCATACTTTGCTGCAAGATCTATGTCATGGGTGATCATAAGGATTGCTCTGCCTTCTTTGGTCAAAGCTTTGAAATTATCCATGGTCTCACGGGCAAGATTTTCACTGAGGCCCGGAGTCGGTTCATCCGCAAGAATAACTTTCGCATCCGAAGTCACCGCAGTTGCGATCAGGATTCTTCTTGCCATACCGCCTGAAAGCTCAAACGGATACAGATTTGCAACATCCGGTTTAAGACCATATCTTTCAAAAACCTCTTCCTGCTGTTTTTGGCTTCCGTGAATTCCCCTTACCTGTTTTCCCACCTTCATGAGCGGATCCAGATAAGTAAGGGACTGCGGTATCATGATAAGTTCCTTGCCCAGTTTTTCCCGGCGAAGCTTTTTATCAAGCACTTCTCCGTTTAACAAAATCTCTCCGCCGACTACCGCATTTTTCGGAAGAAGTCCCAAAGCCGCGTGTGCCAGAATACTCTTTCCGCTTCCGCTTGCTCCGACTATCGCAAGCATCTCTCCTTCCCGGAGAGATATATTCATCTTTTTAATTACATCCAGTCTGACCTGCTTAAGCCCGCGACGATACATGTTAAAGCTTACGGACAGGTCCTTTACTTCAAGAACTGTTTTTTTCTTTTCACTCATTTCCATAACCTTAAATCCGTCACCTCTTTACATCTGCGCGTTCACGGGATCAAGAAGCAGTCTTAAGTTTTTGCCCAGTGCTTCGAAAAGCACCACGATAATAAGAAGGCACACACCCGGGAACACGGCAAGCCACCACATGCCTGTAGTCAGATACTGCATGGATTCCGACAAAATAATACCGACTGCAGGCTGCTCCGCGGGAAGTCCGAATCCCAGAAATGTTATGGATGCTTCATGCATAATGGCATGAGGGAACATAAGCACAAGTCCCACCACAAACTGCGGAAATACATTCGGTATGATGTGATGCATCGCAACCCATCTTACGTTGTGACCGAACCTGTATGATGCGTGAACAAAATGCGATTCCTTGAGGGATAATATCTCCGCCTGAACAATACGTCCAAGGCTGCACCAATGTGTCAGGATAACTCCTATGGCAACTCCTCTTGCTCCTTTTCCCAGAAGTATGGATATAAGTATCAGCAGGATCAGATGGGGGATCCCCATGAACAGATCTACCATCCAGTTAAAAAGTGCCATGGCCTTTCCCCCTATCACTCCGGCAAAAGTTCCCAGGAACAATCCGATGACCGATGAAAAGATTGATGCAAGAAGTCCGATATAGATGCTTACTGACAGACCTTTTACAGTTCTGCAAAACATGTCGCGTCCCATCCAGTCGGTTCCGAAAAGGTGTGACACCGATGGTCCCAGATTTTTATCCGCAAACTTCGGTGCATAGCTTTCCGGATCCATTACGCTTCCCGCTATGGTGATAAGTGCGATCAAAAAGACGGTTAAGAATATGACGATCAAAGTTCTTGTTCTTCTGTTTCCCTTCATCTCACCGCCCCCTCTCTGATACGTGGATCTGCTACCGCATACAATATATTTGCAATAAGATTTCCTCCGAATACGAAGAGAGATGAAAACAGTGCGATACCCAGAAACAGTGGTATGTCACCTTTAAGCGCGGACTGGACCGTTGCATTACCAAGACCCGGATATGTAAATACAGTCTCCGCCAAAACAAAACCACCGAAAAGCTCACTTATCGATCCGAACTGAAGAGTGATAAACGGCAGCAAAATATTTCTGAGTCCGTGCCTGATCACAAATGTCCATTTTCCTTCTCCACGGGATATTGCAAAAAGGGCATAGTCACTGTCCAGTGCCTGTCTCATTTTCTCAGCTGTCTGAAGTGTGATCTTCGATACACCGGTAAGTCCCAAAGTGAGTGCGGGTAGTATCATGTGATGTATACGCTGCACAAGCGTTGCTTCATCAAAAGGGATGCCTACCGGCGATGCAAGTCCCATTGGAAGGAGTCTGAGCTTAACGGAAAAAAGAAGAAGCAGAAGCATCCCCACCCAAAACGCGGGTGAGGATTCAAGTGCAAGACAATATGTTCTGATCACCTTATCTGCCAAAGTATCCCTGTAAACGGCCATGATCATTCCCAGGAGAAGTCCTATCACTCCGCTCAGGATCCAGGAGACGATCATAAGCGCAAGTGATAATCTGAACCTCTCTCCGATAACCTGCGTAACAGGTTTTCTGTAGATCATGGACGTTCCCATATCCCCGCGCAAGAAATTAGTGATCCATTTAAAATATCTGGTAACGGGGGGCTCATTAAGTCCCCAGTATTCTTCGATCCTTTCTCTTTGATCGTTCGTCACACCGGCTTCACCGACGTAGCTTTCTACGGCATCTATCGGTGAAACCTCAACCATTGCGAATGTAACGATACTGACTGTGATAAGAAGAAGGATCGCTTTTAAAGTGCCTGCGATTATTTTCTTATACATAGAATCCTATTCCCACTTCCAGTCACAGATATTACTGAGCACTACCTGACCGTTTGCACAGTGAGGCTGAACGGGCTGCTCACCGATGTTAAGTCCGTCACGTACAAAGTAGCAGTGATCCGCACGGACATACCATGCTGCGGGAACGTCACCTATTAGACTTGCGCCGGACTCTCCGTCCCACTGTGCAAGCTTATAGTATTTATAGACATCCTCCATGTTATCCGAAGCCATGGCAAGTGACATGTATTCATCAACAGAAGGATTTGAATAGAAACTTGAATTACTCCAGCCCGCGCCTCTTGTGGCGGTTGAATTCATAAGATAAAACTCGTTGGGGGTGTAGTCTCCTCTTCCGAACATATAAGGAGTTGAAAACATTCTGGGTGAGATATCGGAATTAGCTGCACCTTCGGGAAGGATTGAAATACCAAGAGCCTTTGCCTGCTCCGCAAGTGCCATCGCCATAGACTGACGGTTTGCATTGGTGGAAGTATATAGAAGGGTGAATTCCGCCTTTACTCCGTCCTTCTCACGGATTCCGTCACCGTCTTCATCAATCCATCCGCCCTCTTCAAGCATAGCGATTGCAACATCAAGTCCGGAATTGGAAGCATTAAGCGCAGTCTCCTCATTGAACCAGGGCATGGTATCACACATGGAATAAGACGCGATACCGTATCCGTTGAACACATCCCTGATAAGAGCTTCGCGATCTATTCCCACAGCAAGAGCACGGCGGATAATCACATCACCGGTTACATTATTTCCGATGGGGCGTCCGTCTTCTGATGTCTTACCTTCATCATATGTAGTGGGGAAAATAATACCGTAATTATCGATAGATTCGATGGAAACCATACTGTATCCGTCGATGGTCTGAGTAGCAAGATTCTGATTTGTATAGATGATATCTACATCACCGCGCTGAGCAGCCATAAACGAAGCATCATCATCCATAAAGAGGAGAATGATCTTCTTGATCTGAGGCTCCTTGCCATAGTAGTACTCATTGTACTCCCAAACACACTGCTGGCCTTTCTCCCATTCGGTCATCTTAAAAGGACCTGAACCGATGGGATTTTCGCCATAATTATCATCATAATATTTTTCGGGGACGATACCGACCTTATAGGTCATGTAAAGAAATGTATAGTCCGGCTCGGAAAGATGAAATACGACAGTGGTGTCATTAACAGTCTCTGCATCTTTGATATTGCTCAGATCAAGGCTGGTCCCTCCGTCGCGAACAGCCTCATAAGTAAACTCAACATCACTTGCAAGAACCTTTTCTCCGTTGCTGTAATAAGCATCGTCGCGGATCACAAAAGTCCAGTCAAGTCCGTCATCGCTTACGTAATAATCCGTTGCCAGATCGTTAGCAATCTCACCGCCGTAAGCCTTGGTAAGAGTGCTCTGAAGAATGGGATCGAATCTCTGGCCGTATCCGGTTATGGGATTCCAGCCGGAGCTTGATTCGGAATTAACGGCTACAACCACAGTGTCTTTAACCGCGCCGGATTCTGCTGGAGCAGTATTTCCGCAGCCTGAAAGCGTACTTAAACAAAGCGCCATCACTGCCGCCATGATCTTCTTATTCAATTTCATATCTATCTCCGTTACGCGCCTAAGCACGCATTAAGTGTTTTGATTATATGTTCTTTGTCGTGACCCTTTCCGATGAAAACGATCTGGTTCATTCTGTCTCCGTACTTTTCATCCCACTCTTCCAAAACCTCGGGATAGTACTCAAAGACTTCCTGTTTATCCTTTTCCTCGAAAGCGTCAACCCAGTTTGAGAATTCCGAAACGGAAGCGTTTCTTCCAGCCTGCTCGAAGAGCTGAACGTGCACGGAATCATCTGAAAACCATACGTAACCCTTGGCACGGATAAGTTCATCGGGATAATCCTTCTCCAGAAAATCCATGAACCTTTCCCTGTCAAAAGGTCTTCTCTCCTCATATACAAATGAAGAGATACCGTATTCTTCCTCACATTCTTCACCGTCTTCTTTTCTCTTAAGAGCTTTTTGAATGGTTGAAGAATTCATTGCTTTATCGTAATCGAATTTCTCACCGTTGAAGATGGCATCCTGACTCACCCGGCCTTTGATGCATCTGATGATATCTGCCTCAGACTGAAAATGCCTGATTGTTTTCTCCACTTCATAAAGCTGCGCATCACCTAGAAGATCGCACTTATTCAGAAGTATGGTGTTGCAGAATTCAATCTGATCAAGGACAAGGTTGATGATATCGGGATCCTCATCATCCTGTTCGCAGACTTCCTTCATCTCTTCAAGGAACTCACGGTTAATGCGGTCCGCATCCACCACCGTAACTATTTTGGAGAGATAAAAGTCTGCCTTTTTATTCATTTCCTCATAAGAAAGAAAGGCTTCAGCTATCGATCCGGGGTCACTGATACCGGAAGCCTCTACAAAGATTGCTTCGATACCTTTTGCACGTGAGATTTTTTCAACCTCCTGCATAAACTCATCGCGAAGCGTACAGCAGATGCAACCGTTTGTCATCTCAATGACTCCGGTATCCGCTGACATTACATTTCCCTTTTTCACAAGCTGTGCATCGATATTGATGCTGCCCATATCATTGACAATAAGGGCTATCTTTCTCTGCTCCTGACGGAGCATCTCATTTAAAAACGTAGTCTTACCCGATCCGAGATAACCCGTAATAAGAAGCACGGGTATCTTTTTCTTACCAAACGCCATACTCCTCCTCACTTAACTTCCTTGTGGAGGGTATGTCTTCTGAGTCTCGGGCAGTACTTTTTTATCTCAAGTCTCTCAGGGTGCGTCTTTTTATTCTTGGTGACGGTATAATTCCTGTCACCACACTCAGTGCACGCAAGAGTGACCGTAACTCTCTGACCTGTAGCCATATATTCCTCACAAATGTATCCGTCAGTTAAGAGCCTGCTTAAGGATCTCCAGGTTTGCGGTCATTACTGAAATGTATGTGACTCCGTTCTTAACATCTGAGGATGTGGTTGCCTGCATTGAATCAAGTGCGTAGATTTCCTGGTTCTTATCCGCCGTATTGTCACGGATGGTCTGTGCGATCTTGCCGTCACTGTTTTCGATGGTAAGTATTGCACCGAGTCCCAGCTCATCCACCTTGGTTGCCAGGAAAACAACGGTCTCAAAGCTTGCTTCGGTCTCTGCAGAGCAGCCTACGAATGCAGCATAATAATTCAAGTTGTAGTCATCGGTCATATATCTGAAAGGGAATCTGTCGCCGAATAAAACGGTATCGAATGCAGCACCTGAAACAGCTTCTTTATACTGCTCGTCAAGAGCGGAAAGCTGTGCCTTGTACGCATCGTTGTTAGCCTGATATACTGAAGCGTTTTCGGGATCTGCCTTTGCAATCGCATTTGTAATGGCATCACAAAGAACCGAAGCATTTCTGAGGGAAAGCCATACGTGCTCGTCATATTCAGGCTCCTCTTCTTCGCCTTCTTCCTCTTCCTCCTCTTCTTCAGCCTGCATACCCTCGACTACTTCTTCCTCTTTGACACTGTCTCCGAGAACCTCAAGAAGATTGATAACTATCATATCGGGATTAACGGACTCTTTAAGAGCATCATCTACCCAGCCGTCGGATTCTCCGCCAACATATATAAAGATGTCACAATCGGATATCTTAAGAATGTCGGAAGCAACAGGCTGATAGCTGTGAAGATCCACACCGTTATCAAGAAGCATGGTGACATCAGCATCCGCAGCTTTATCACCGAGGATCTGCATAACCCAGTCATACTCGGGGAAAATGGTTGTAACAATAGTAAGCTTATCCGAGCCTGAAGAAGGTGCGGCACCCGAACCCTGTCCCGCACAGGCAGTAAGCATAACAGCAGCGCAAAGTACAGCCGCAATCTTTGTAAGCATTTTTTTCATAATTTAAATTCCTCCATGGACACAAAACATTTATAGTCTGACCCGGGCGGGATCAATTATTCATCCGGATCTTTTCTTCAACAAGTGAAAGCCCCGTGACACCGGTCATTCCGGTCTTCACGGATATGGCCATAACTATATAAACTAACGAAGCCACGCACACAAAGGGCAGCACGCTTCCTATGCGGTTCAGAACTGCCTCACAAACCTCAAGGGTGGCACATACGGGGCAATCCTCTTCATGACATTCATGAGTGCTCTCAGCCGCAATATAATAAGCGGACATAAGAGTAAGGATCAGCAGCAGTGCACTGACAGGGAGGGAAACAAGCGCTGTGAACTTATTTATTTTTTTATCAGTCACTGTTACTGCCTCCTCGGTTAGTGATACAAAACTGAAAACCATTCCCAATTTTAACCGTGAGGTCCCGTTCTGTCAATAGAAATGAAAATCATTTTCAAATTTTCGTATAAAGTCTGTCAGGGCAAAAGAAATCCCCTCCAAGTCTTACACCGGAGGGGATTCCAGCTTATTCTTTTTCCATAAAATAGATCCTTGATGCGAAATCGGGGAAGTGTCTGACTTCGGAATTAAAACCCGTCCCTCCGAAAGCGGCTTTCAGATGAACTCCCGAATACATCAGTGCGGAGCCGGATGCAACCAGGTCCTCATTTTCTGTATCCATCTTCACGAACTTGGCAACTATGTCGATCAGAATGCCGTCCTGCTTCAGATGTACCGGCGAAACCGTATTGACCAGATCACCGAATTCCCTGACATCAATCTTAAGTGACCTGTTGTAGAAGTGATACATCTCATCTTCCTTCAGCCCCTTTGCAAAATAGGTATGGAACTGAGAATTAGGAACCACCAGCTTTTGCATCAGGAAGCCCACAGCCTTCTCGCGGTCCTCGGAAACGGCCGTCCACTCCGTAAGATTACCCTCTGCATCGGGATTAGCGGACACTCCGTTAACGGGAAGCGAGCCTGCGTTTCTGCCACGGTGGAATTCTCCGAACTGCAGGACAGGTCTCCATTTCTTATACAACTCGATCTGGGCCTTAATGGCAGCCAGGTCTTCTTTTTTCATATCACAGAGATTGAGCTCATATCCGAATACGCCGAATGCCGCAACGTTGAACCTTGTCTCAAGAGATGTCTCGCGAAGTGTCTGATGATTGGGACTTGCGGACACGTGAGCGGAAAGTGTGGACATAGGATATCCGTAGCTGTACCCCGTCTGGATTGCGGCCCTGCATACCGGATCCGTATCATCGCTTGCCCAGATCTGGGGGAAGTAGCTGAGTATCCCAAGATCGAATCTGTTTCCGCCGGATGCACATCCTTCAAAAAGAATACGGGGAAACTTCTCCGTAAGTCTCTTCATGATGCCGTACAGTCCGCAAATATATCTGTGGAACACTTCTCCCTGTTTCTCAACGGGAAGATACTGCGAATACACATCGGTAAATGTTCTGTTCATATCCCACTTAACATAGGATATGTCTGCGGACGAAAATACTTCGCTGAGTTTATCGACTATATAATCGCAAACCGCCGGATTGGTAAGATCCAGGATCCTCTGCCATCTTCCTTCGGAATGATCTCTTCCGGGAACCTGAATTGCCCAATCGGAATGAGCTTCATACAGTTTGGATTTCTCGGAGATCATCTCGGGTTCAACCCAGATACCGAATCCCATTCCCAAGGCAGTGATCTTATCCGCAAGGGACTTTAGTCCGCCGGGAAGTTTCCCCGAATTAACATCCCAGTCACCGAGACTCGAGTGATCGTCGTTTCTTTCTCCGAACCATCCGTCATCCATGACAAGTAGTTCGATTCCGACTTCCTTACCGGCCTTGGCCAGCTTTACAAGCTTCTTTTCATCAATATCAAAATATGCGGCTTCCCAGCTGTTTAAGAGGACGGGACGCTCTTTCTTCTTCCACTCGCCTCTTACGATATGCTCACGGACAAAGCGGTGCATATGCCGGCTGAGTCCGTTAAAGCCTTCAGCGGAATAGGACATGACTGCTTCGGGAGCTTCGAACTTTTCTCCGGGTGAAAGCCTGAATTCAAAACCGTCGGGATTAATACCGGATATAAATCTTGTCTTTCCGAAAGGTGATACTTCGGCAGCTTCATAGTGATTTCCGCTGTAGATCAGATTGAATCCGTATACCTCTCCTGCATCTTCCGATGCATGCTGAGGATGAAGCATCACAAAAGGATTGGCTCTGTGAGAAGATTCTCCGCTTCTTGAAGAGTTAACGTACTTTCCTCTTGCAAGCATCACGGAAGATTTCTGCATCTCTCTTGCCCATGCCCCGCCGAAAGATGTAAACATATATCCGGAGCGGTCAAAATCTATCTGCGAACTCATCAGTCTCTTAAGAACTATCTCGGAGCCGGAAGTATTCTCAAGAACAGACATCCTGCATATGCAGTCACAATCTTCGTAAACATAATAGTGGAGATGAAGCTTAACGCCTTTAGCTTTCTCATTAAGAGTAATGCACAGGTGCTCACACTTACCGCTCTCATCATAGGAAACGGGAAGTGTATCTGATGAAGGCTGCTTATCATCGATCACAAAATTTTCAAACTGAAAGTCGCATGTGGAAGAACCGTCATCAAAGGTGATCTCTACAAACGGATCTCTGAGATCTCCTTTGCCGTAAGAGCTCATTTCCAGTCTTACATCCTCAAGAGAGTATCCGCAGTGATCATTGTCATACACGCATGTATTGCCGGGAGCAAAAGCATGCTTTTCAACAAGAGCATCAAGCGCTTTTTCTCCTTCACCTATGCGGATCTTTCTTCCGTAATACACATGCTCAATCTGTCCGGTGGGAAGAAGAGCCATGGCATACGTTGTTTTCGGAGTATCTAAAACCCATGCATGATCATATATATGACGAATCATATCTGTCTCCTTACGGGAATTATCTGTTCTTCATTCCCATTGCAATCTCAACAACCTTATAGGCACCGTCATAGATTCCGGACTTCTTGTTGGCGATAATCTGTCTGCTCATATCATCAAGAAGTGATGTACCCAGGAATCTGTCGATCATCTGGAGAGTGTGAGGAATGTCTCTGCACTCAAGGGTTCCGTCACCAATTTCCGCAGAGTGGATTGCTCCCCACATCTCATGCTTTCCGACTCTTCTGATAAAGAGTTTGGGAACAGGATAAAATGCAAGCTCGGAAGGTTTTGTGACAAGAACGTCACTTCCTCTCATGAGAAGATTGGTACAATAAACCGCTTCGAAGATATTCTTATGCCAGAATCCGTGAATTCCTGCGATATCTTTACCTTGATCCAGTATCTTCTCAGCGAACTTTTCGGTATCTTCCCAATTGTCCATATGCTCGGTGCAGAGCGCTTCCATGCCGGGAATCTCCTTTTTCAGATCATCCCAGACATTCTTATAATCGCCCACATTAACAAAAAGAGTTGCCGCACCGGATCTGATATAAGGGATCAGGTAATCGATTATGGCTGCAAAGATTTCCTTCTGAGCTCCGGCTCCTCCTATAGTAAGAAGGAAACGCATGGGCTTACCCTGTGCTCTTCTGGCTATCCTAGCCTCACAGTCCGCTTCGATATTGCTTACAAGTTCGTGATCGATGTAATGACCGGTGTACTCAAGTGAGCCTTCGGGCATGGGTTCACAAACTTCATCTTTCTTCATTCCGTTTAAGATACTGTAACCCATATATGCGTTATGACACTGTACGGTATGAACAGCTCCCTCAGCAAAGTGAAGCGCCATGGGCCAGTTATCCGGAATGGCATTAACGACATATTTCATTCCCGCATGAAGAGCTGCCTGTGCGGGCCATACATGAGTTCCGACAACAGGGATATCCTTGGGAACATTTTTATAAACGGGTGCCATAAGCTCCGCGTTCTTCTGATCGGATGCATTGTACGAGATTGCTCTGAATCCTTCGTAATTCAAAGGCTCCCATACAAATCTGTTGAATATGGGGTTTTTGGACCATCTGGATCCCAATGAGTAAAGATCATTCTGGGCTCCGATAACCTTGGTACAGGTTGTCTCACCGTAAGAATTAAGGTCCATCCAATAAGGAACATAACCCATGGACTTTGCAGCTGATGCTATGGCCATGGATATACGGTAATGTCCGAATCCCATACGGATATTTCCGACAATGATACCTTTCTGCAGATCCCAGTCAAGAGCCTCTGTTTTTCTGTCGGGATCATAGTGAGCATTCTTTGACAGATCACCCACCAGAATATTGTTTACTCCCAGGCTGTCTCCGATATATTTATTCTTCTCGATCCTTACGGGATAATCCTTGTCAGAATCGTCTCCGAATTTTTTGATGAATTTCTGTTTGGACTTAAGTGCTTTCTTATAATCACGGGAACTTATCTTATTCCCGAATATCACTTTAGATCTGTCCATGATACATTCCTCCTTTGAAGTCCGGTCACTCGAATTTTTCGGACCAGGGATCCTTTACCTTTTTGGATTCGAGCTGCCCAGTGATCTCTGAGATCTTGGCGTCATTAAGAATGTACTTTTTGTAGAAAACAATAAGTGCAACTATAAGGCCGGCCACGGGAATAATAGCCATGGTCATACGAAGTCCCAGCTTGGAAGACGCTGATACGGCAAGTGAATAATCGATTGCTTCTTCCGTATCCTCAACATCTTTCTGAAGATTGTTGATCTGGAGGCAAAGAGAAGCTGCGAAAGCTGCGATACCGCTTGCGAGTTTGACCACAAATGTCTGCATGGAGAAAATGACACTCTCGTCACGTCTTCCGTTTTTCAGTTCGCCGTAATCAACTGTATTAGCCAAAAATACGGTGGTGATAACCTGAAGAACTCCGTTTGCCGCAAATATGAAGAATCCGGGAATGAAGAGAATAAGCACCGAACCCATATTTATAAATGCGATTGCAAAAAGAACAGCGTATCCGGTAATCGCACTTATGATACATACGTAGAAGATCTTCACGTTACTCAGGAACTTTCTGAGAAGGGGATAGAAGGCCATCATTGAGATGATCTGTACTCCGCCGCCGAACATATTGAAGAGAGTATAGCTGTCTCCCCAGGTTGTTCCTCCGAAATCATATTTAAAGAAATAAATAACCAGATTCGAAGTCAGATATATTGATGAGTTAATGAGAACTATGGCGATAACAACGGTCATTGCCTGATCGTTTGTGACCAGTGCCTTGAACATGTCACCGACGGATGCGGTCTTCATATCCACAAGGCTCTGTTCCTTAACTGTCACACAGGTAATGGTTATGAATACTACGAAAAGTATTGCAATGATAAGAGTGAAATATTTAAAGCCCAGAATTTCTCTTACGGTATCACTGGTTCCGCTTCCGGCAAATGCATTACCGAGAGTCTGTACCATCTTTACGGTAAAGATGGTAACAAGCGCACTTCCTACACCTGCGCAGCTTCTTGCAAGAGTTGTGAGTCCTTCTCTTTCTTTGCCACCCTTGGTAAAAGCAGGGATCATTGACCAATAGGGAATATCCATCATGGTATATGTAACACCCCAGAGGATGTATGTGATTGCTGCGTATGCCACAAGGCCCTTTGCATCAAGGCTGGGAGGGCATGCAAACATCGCAAAGAGTACAACCGCATTTGTGATCGTTCCGATCATAAGCCAGGGGCGGAATCTTCCCCATCTTGTATGAGTTTTGGCTACGACTACGCCCATGATGGGATCGTTGAATGCATCAAACACTCTTGCGATGAGCAGAATAAGTCCCATTGCAACGGAGTTTACTCCCAAAAGATCCTGAAAATAATACAAAACATAACTTGCGGAAAGCATGTATACCATGTCTTTACCGACTGCCCCAATTCCATATGCGGCTTTTTCGCCGAATGAAAGTCCCCTGTTATTCATAATGCCTCCTTTGATCAAATCTGGGGTGTTCTGTTCACCTTGATATTGAAACTGATTTTGATCTCCCCGGCCTGCATATTAACTATATGAAGTACTGCTTCCCCTTCTTCTCCGACGGTCTTGATATAGGTTCCGCCGGTTCCGCCCTTAAGCGAGATAGCGGAAGGTCCGATGAGCTGAGCGGGACCGTCTACCTTGAGAAGAACAGGTTCCTGGAAATAAGGAATGTGATTTCCGTTCTGGTCTTCCGCAACGATCCTGATGGCAGCAACATCGTAAGTCTCATTCTCCACAAGCTCAGTCCTGTAACAATGAGCCGCAAGTCTGATCTCTCTTACAACTTCCTTGGTGACACTTTTAACAACTTCACCGCCCTTGATAGCGTCGAATCTGTAAGTGATGGCATCACCGCCCCAGTTACCGACATATTTGCCGTAGAGCTGATTAGCCTGCTCCATGGTCATTCTGTATACGGTAAGGCACTTGGCTGCAATGGCTTTGGCCTTGGGACTGAGATCTTCCATTCCGTAAAGTGCGTACTGATTGAGAAGGTATTTTACATCCTCTGCCTGAGCGGGGGTGAAATCTTCTCCTTTTCTGATGGCATCTCCGACATAGTCATCGATGAGGATGGGACCGTGTGAGAGATATTTATAAGGTGAATCCGAAGGGAAGTATTCTTTGATAAGAATGTCGTTCTTATACATCTTCACGCTGTCGGCATTGGTATATATCCAGGATTCTCCGATCCTGCTCTCGGGATGTTCTCCGATATCCATGGATGATGAAACCTCGAGAACCGGTTCGTGTGCTCCAAGGGCTGCGTAAACATAAGCCGCAAGTTTGGGATTTCTGAACATATCGGTAACACCGTGATAACAGATGCGGTCACCGCTTCCGAAATCTTTGTGAGTGTTGTAATCGAACATGCACCATGCAAAAGAGCCAGCGATATCGCCTTCTCCCGCAACAGCATCCAGGACGTTTGCATGTCTCAGAGAGTGCTCTCTTCTGTGCTCCTCATCATCGAAAGCCTTGGTGGGGAAGATATGTCCGCCGTACTCGGTAACCAGATAAGGTTTATTAACATCGGAGGTTACCGCCTTCTTGGGATTACATCCGCCGGTCTTTCCGCCGGTGTGTGAGAAATCATTGAAGGTATATACATCTTCTAGGAGTTCGCTCTTCTTGAAGCATCTTACGCCGCCGGTCTGTCTTGAAGGATCAAGGCTTCTTGCACAAGCGTTTGTCTCCACATAGAAATCATGATCGTCCGGAGATTCATTTATTCTTACGCCCCAGAGGATTATGGAAGGATGATTTCTGTACTGAAGCACCATATCCTTAGTGTTTTCAACAGCCTGCTTCTTCCAGTCTTCTCCTCCTATGTGCTGCCATCCGGGCATCTCGGTAAATACCAGAAGTCCTATTTTGTCACATTCGGATATAAATGCATGAGACTGGGGATAATGTGAAGTTCTTACGGCATTCACACCTAGCTCGTCCTTAAGGATTCTTGCATCTTCCCTCTGAACGGAGTCGGGCATTGCATATCCCACATATGCATAACACTGATGACGGTTAAGTCCTCTGATAAGATATTTCTCACCGTTCAGATAAAAACCGTCTGTCTTCCATACCGCACTTCTGATACCGGTGGTAACAACCTGCTCATCAAGAACCTTGCCGGATTTATCCAGGAGCTGAACCTTGATATCGTAGAGAGCAGGTGCCTCGGGATACCACTTTTCAACTTCTCCGGGATCACATTCCAAAGAGATAGCGGATGAGCCTTCGGAAAGACCTGCTGATGCGATCTCTCTTTCCGCATCACTGCTTTCATGCTTTTTGATAAACTCTTTTACGGATGCGCTGCCCTCAAGGCTTCCCTCCGCATAGGCGGTGGTGATGAGTTTGACACCGGTGTCATTTATGTCGGAGTAAATGAAAAGTCCCTCCATATGAGGAGCATCATATACATCCAGATATACGTTTCTGTACAGACCGCCGTAGGTCATGTAGTCAATTACATGTCCGAAAGGAGGCTGATCCAAATCTTCCCTGCTGTCGAGCTTGACGGATATAAGGTTTTCACATCCGTATTTGAGAAGTGATGAAATGTCTATGGTAAATGCGGTATATCCGCAATAATGTCTTCCCGCTCTGTCTCCGTTTACGTAGACGTCAGCATAGTGAGCTGCTCCGTCGAAGGTGAGCTTTATGCATCTGCCTTCCCACTCTGCGGGAACATCGATATGCTTTCTGTAAAGAGACAGCATCTGATATTCGGATTCATCAAAATAGTTAAAGGGTGTTTCTTTAACGGTATGAGGAATTCTTATGGTTTCAAAGGCAGAATCGTCATACTCCGGAAAAAGCATTCTGTCTTCATAGGATGATGTATATTTCCAATTCTCACTTAAATAAAATCTTTCCCTCATATCTGCCTCCGTTATCTGACACTTATTCCGTCTACGATAATGTCTACCACTTCGTTAAGTGCATCGACATAACCGATCTCATTCCTGATCAGGATATCTCTTGAGAAGAACTGCTCAAGAGAAGCTTCAAACATCATCTTTACAAGCGCTATGTTAACAGGCCTGATAACACCTTCCTTTATGCCCTTTTCGATAAGGGATATGGTAAGATCCCATCCGGTCTCAAGTCTTTCTTCCACCTTTACATAAATATCCGGATATTTCTCACGAAGTATGTAAAGCTGATTCAGATCCACATTCTTATAGCTGTCGGGAAGAACGCCCAGGATCTTTCTGATCTTCTCAACCGTTGTCAGGTCGGGATCATCCACAACCGCTCTTTCGCTTTCCTTGATGGAATCAAAGACATAATCGACCATGGCCATGAACAGAGTTTTCTTTTCACGGTAGACCGTGTATATGGTCTTCTTGCTCATTCCAAGGTGCTTAGCCAGATCGTCCATTGTGAACTTGATGCCCTTTTCACCGTAAACTTCGATACAGCCTTCCAATATGGTTTTTCTGAGTTTTGCGAAATCCTGCATATTTACCTGCCTTTCCGATAAGAAAGAGAACTGAAACAGTTACTTAATGAAACGCCGAAACCGGGATAGATCTGTTTGAACTGTGGAAACGATTTTTAGTTTTCACGTTTCCATTATAGGATAAGGGCTTTTTATGTACAAGAAGACCATTTGCTAAATTTAGTTTCCGTCTTTTGTGCAATTCAGCCAACAAAAAAACTCTGTACCGATTAAGCTGATCGGTACAGAGTTTTGGATATCAATATAGGTTTACTAAGGCCTTATAGCCATAGTGCATAGACACCCATTCCCGAAACATTCGCGTACGCGCTGTCCCAGTCGAAAATGCCGAGGCCTACGATGGTTCCCTGTACGGTGATGTTACTGGAGGTGCAATATCCGCCGGGTGCTGATCCTGAATAGGAAGTAGCAATACCTGCGTTGGTGTTCTGAGTCTGCCAGAAGAATACTCTGTCTCCGTTGGTATTGGAGGTTCCGGGCTTCTTGAATCTTATGTTGGAGAAGTTAGCGATAACGGTATCTCCGTCGATTCTTGCGGCACCTTCAACGCATGCACTGAGCTGTCCCTGGAGAAGATTGGTATTTGCAACCTGACCTACAAGTGTTCCGTTTACATACAGGTCGATCATTCCGGTCTGAGTATCGAGAACGATCATGATGTTGGTGGGAACGCCGAGATTTGCAAATCCGTGTCTGGTATAAACCTGTCCGCCGGGAAGGTTATTAACTACGTTCTCGCAGATGTAAACAGTCTTTCCGTTGTAAGGCTTAGCTCCGAAGAGGTCATACTGAATACCGAATGAAACTGCGCTTCCGATTCCGTTCATGAGGGAAATCTTAGCGTGATATCCGGTACCGGATCCGTTGAGCATCATATCTGCGGAAACTGCAGCATATCTTGATCCGAGGCTGGAAATGGTAACTCCGGTGGTAGGAGTTGCCGCTGAAGGAGTTACGGGCGCGGTAACAGAGGCTGCGCCTGCTGCGTTCTCGGCTGCCGCATTGGGGAATCTTCCCTCTGCCTTGCCGTAGAGATCGTAGTGAAGCTTAAGAACTGCGGGATCATATCCGAGAATCTGCGCAACATCGGGATATTTCTTAGCATAATATGCAGCATCGAAATCAGCTGATGAAGTGGTTCC
>JAEEGL014152341.1_pt1 | contig 22908 bp, 12 predicted proteins | sample 9134231 | NCBI WGS metagenome assembly JAEEGL01 (sample SAMN16246548, study PRJNA631951) | gut metagenome | biome: gut microbiome; feature: rumen; material: fiber-attached | host: Bos | place: Iran: Karaj | collected 2018-10 | reverse complement strand
ATCATGGCGACGTCGTTCGCATAGCTCATGTACACCGCCCCGTCAATCATCTCGGGCTCAAGCTTAGTGTCCTCCAGCCTCAGGTCCGTTCCGTGCAGGGCATTGTAAAGCGAAAGGAAGTTCTCCTTTGCACTCACATCCTTTCCGAAGAGGTCTACGAACATGCTGTCCTTTATCCTGCGGTTCCCGCCGCCGGGAATGTCTTTCTCCGCCATAAGCCTCAATCGCTCCTTTATATTATAATGCATTTCTTTTGAAATGTGAAGTTTTTTTCCGAGCCTACATGGATCAGAAAAATCCCTCATATAATATAATAGCCGCGAATCTTCGCCACGGTAATCAAATTGACAAAAAAATTTAAAAAAATCAAAAAAAATTTGAGAAAACGTCTTAGTCACACAAAAGTTTTTTAATTCATAATGCAGCTAAAAACAGTCCCACAAGTACCGCATCATCCTTCACGGCAAAACCACATTCAGGATTCGCTTCAGAAATTAAATTTATCATGGACTTCACTTTCTTCTTTTGAAACCAATAGGAAAATCTAATGCCTTCCGAATAATCATTGTATCGTCTTGCATATTCCATGATTTTTTTAGTATTCTCCAGCTTCAATTTGAAATAAATATTTATTGTTTTCAGATTTGATTTAAAATTGACAATCAAATGTATCTCTGAAAATTTATAGCTTCTCTTAAAAAAATACCAGTGCCTAGTAATGCTTTCATTATCAAATGAATAGCTAAATCCGCATATAAATATAATTCCAGCAATCAAAAAAAATAATCCCAAATATTCAATAGCACTTTGGCATTTTGCTTCAAAAAAAGATATATAAATGATAAAAAGTCCAATGCCTATAAATGGTATCTTGTGAAATTGATAAATTCTATTCTTGTGCATTGCTTTCCCTCTTTTTTTAAAACATCGCCATTCTGGGGGGGAATGGAACAAACTAAAAAACGCTGATTAATACGGGAAGCATTAACCAGCGTCTTCTCTAGTGTCAATGTGTTTTTATATTATTTGATGTGGACCTTCTCCAGTTTCCAGATGTCGCGGACGTAATCCTCGATGGTGCGGTCGCTGGAGAACTTGCCGCTGTTGGCGATGTTCAGGAGAGCCATCTTTGCCCACTTCTTCTTGTCGGAATAAAGCGCGGCAATTTTTTCCTGTGCCTGAACGTAAGAGTCGAAATCAGCAAGGATGAAGTAAACGTCGGGTCTCTGTCCCTCAACGCCATAGACCAGAGAGTCATGCAGCTCCTTGAAAAGAAGTCCGGTCTTGTCGTAGGTCTTTCCGTCCACAAGCTGATTCAGAATCTCGGCGAGTCTCGGATTGCGGTCCAGATATTTCTGTGGATTGTAGCTGTGCTCGCTGTTGATCTTGATAATCTCGTCGGAGGTAAGTCCGAAGATAACAGCATTATCCTTTCCGGCGGACTCGACAATCTCAATGTTTGCTCCGTCCAAAGTTCCAAGGGTAATCGCACCGTTCATCATAAACTTCATATTTGAGGTACCGGACGCCTCATATCCTGCGGTTGAAATCTGCTCGGACACATCGCTTGCGGGAATAATCTTTTCAGCGAGGGAAACGCGGTAGTTCTCCACGAATACGACGTTCAACTTGCCACGAACACGGCGGTCGCTCACAATCTTTTCCGCAACGGTGTTAATCAGCTTGATGACGCTCTTTGCCCTGCGGTATCCAGACGCTGCCTTTGCTCCGAAGATGAAGGTACGTGCCGGTGGATTGAAATTCGGATCCTCAACAATCCTGTTGTAAAGGTACATGATGTGGAAGATGTTCAAAAGCTGTCTCTTGTACTCATGCAGGCGCTTTACCTGTGTGTCGAAAATGGTCTCGGAGTCAATCAGAACATTCTGTGCGTGCTTGAGGTAGTCGGCAAGCTTGTCCTTGTTATGCTGCTTGATTTCCATGAGGCGTGTAAGGGAAGCGTCATCGTCGGCGAATTTCTCCAGGGCCTTGAGCTTGGTCAAATCAGTCTCCCATCCGTGCCCGATTCTCTCGGTGATGAATTCCGCAAGCTCCGGGTTTGAGCTCAGAACCCAACGACGCTGAGTTACGCCGTTCGTCTTGTTGTTGAACTTCTGCGGATAGAGCGTGCACCAGTCCTTGAGCTCCTGTTCCTTCAAAAGTTTCGTATGCAGCTCCGCCACACCGTTTACGCTGAATCCCGCGTGGATTGCGAGCCATGCCATGTAAACCTTTCCGTCGTGAATGATTGCCATGTGGTTCTGCTTTGAGTAGTCGTTCGGGAATTTTGCGCGAAGCTCAATCATAAAGCGGCGGTTGATTTCCTCGACAATCTGGTAGATGCGGGGAAGCAGGTTCTTGAAGGTCTCGATCGGCCATTTCTCAAGAGCCTCGGCAAGAATCGTGTGGTTCGTATATGCGAAGGTTTTCTGCACGACCATCCATGCCTCGTCCCACCCCACGTTGTAATCGTCCATGAGGATTCTCATCAGCTCAGGGATTGCGACTACCGGGTGAGTGTCGTTCAGCTGGATTACGTGATAGTCGGGGAATTTGCTGAAATCGGTTCCGACTTTGTTTACGAACTGATGGACCAAATCCTGCAATGAGGCTGAGGTGAAGAAATACTGCTGCTTGAGACGAAGCTCCTTTCCAAGAGGTCCGTTGTCGTTCGGATAAAGAACGCGAGTGATGTTCTCGGCGTTGTTCTGTCTTTCCACGGCGCGGTTGTACTGCATGTCGTTGAAAAGCTGGAGGTCAAATCCGTTGGGACTTGATGCCTGCCAGAGACGGAGAGTGTTTACGGTGTTGCATCCAAATCCGACCACGGGCATGTCGTAAGGAGTCGCTGTGATTTCCTCGGCGTTCTCAATGTAGAATCTGTCCTGACCGTCGGGGGTCTTTCCGTATTTAATCTGTCCGCCGAATTTTACAGTAACGGCAAGGTCGCTCCTCTTTACTTCCCAGGGATCGCGGTGCTTGAGCCAGTTGTCGGGGAATTCCACCTGCTCGCCGTCAATGATGTGCTGCTCGAACATTCCGTACTCATAGCGGATTCCGTATCCATTTCCGGGGTATTCCAAGGTTGCGAGAGAGTCAAGGAAACATGCGGCAAGACGACCGAGACCACCGTTGCCCAATCCTGCGTCCGGCTCCTCGTCCTCAACCATGTCATATTCCAGCTCAAGACCATTCAGGACCTCAATCACCTTGTCCTTGATTCCGGCGTTAATCAGGTTGTTGCTGAGTGCGCGTCCCATCAAAAATTCCGCGCTCAGATAATAGAGCTGTCTTGCAGGTTTCGCATCATACTCGCGGCGTGTCTCCATCCAGTTCGGCATGATTATTTCAAGCGCAGAAGCACTAACCGCATCAAACAGGTCATGCTTGTTCGCCTGGGTAATATCCTTTCCATACTGACGGCGCAGACGACCTTCAAGATTCTTCTTGAATTTCTCGGCATCAAATTCCATTTCTATCCTCCTGAAAATCTGACGCACATTGAAAAAACATCGGATGAATTTACGATGTGCGTTATCTTCGATATACTAGTCTATCATTTTTCTAAATTGCAATCAATACAATCAGGGAACTTGCAGGAATCACATAGCGTGCCTGAGCCCTGAGAGCCTCATACTCACCGTCCGGCAAAATCGCGTCGTCTCCGTCGATCGAAGTGTCGGCAAGGCGGAACCATTTTCTTCCGTCGCTCAAAGTCGGAAGAGTCACCAGAACATCGGAGCGGTCTGTGTTCGCGGCAATGTAAAAATCCGAGTCGGGATTTCCGTCGTCGTTCACGCAGTCCTTTCCGCAAAGGGTAAAAGCAAGGAAACGTGAGATTTTGTCCCAGTCCGGGTTGCTTCCATCCACGTCATACCACTTGATGTCCGTATTTCCCTTGAAGAAATCCTCGCGTCTGAACACGGCATGATTTTTCCTAAGCTCAATGGCACGTCTCGTGAAGTTAAGAATCTTTGAGTTGAGCGAGCAGATTCCCCAGTCGAACCAAGAGATGTCGTTGTCCTGACAGTAAGCGTTGTTGTTTCCCTCCTGACCGCGCCTGAACTCATCACCGCCGAGCAACATCGGGGTTCCCTGAGAAATCAGCAGGGTAAGAATGTAGTTACGCATCTGCTTGTTGCGCATACGTTCTATGGAAGGATTTTTCGTCGGTCCCTCGTAACCGTGGTTGTAGCTCCAGTTCGAGTCGGTTCCATCCCTGTTTTCCTCGCCGTTCTCCTCGTTGTGCTTTCCGTTGTAGCTCACAAGGTCGTTCATGGTGAATCCGTCGTGGCAGGTCACATAATTGATTCCGACCCAGGGCTTTCTGAATCCGAAAAGATCGCTTGAGCCGGAAAGACGTGTGGCGGCCCCAGTAGAGACATGCTCGTCCCCTCTCCAGAACTTGCGTATGTCATCACGGAAGCGGTCGTTCCATTCAGCCCATCTGGTTCCGGGGAATTCTCCAAGCTGATACGCCCCACCAGCGTCCCAAGGCTCGGCAATCATCTTCGTGTTGTGAAGGATGGGATCCTCGGCGATGGCCTCAACGAGCGGTGAAACTTTCATAAGCGAACCGTCCCCGCGTCTGTTCAGGATGGAGGCAAGGTCAAAGCGGAATCCGTCAATGTGGTACTGCATGACCCAGTAACGGAGGCAGTTGATTATGAACTGAATGACCACCGGATGATTTGTGTTCACGGTGTTTCCGCATCCAGAGTAATTCATGTAATATTCTTTGTGGCTCGGAACCAAGTCATAGTAGATTGAGTTGTCGAAGCCCCGGAAATTCAATGAGATTCCATGCTCGTTTCCTTCCGCGGTGTGATTGAAAACTACGTCCAGAATCACCTCAATTCCGGCCTTATGCATTTCCTTTACGAGACGCTTGAACTCATTCACGCATCCACCGGGACTCTTGTCAGCGGCATAGGAAGCCTTGGGTGCAAAAAAGGAGATTGTGCTGTATCCCCAGTAATTTTTCATTCTCTCACCCGTGCGCGGATTTTCGTTCGTGTTCTCGTACTCATCAAACTCGTAGATTGGAAGAAGCTCCACCGAAGTCACTCCCAGATGCTTGAGGTACGGAATCTTCTGGATAAATCCGTCGTAGGTTCCCGGATTCGACACGCCGGATGCTTTTCCCGCGGTAAATCCCTTCACGTGCACCTCGTAGATTATGGACCTTGAGAGCGGAAGATTTATGGGTCTGTCCCCTTCCCAGTCAAAGGCATTGTCATCAACCACGACGCATTTGGGGAACTTTGAGAGATGTCTGACTTCGGCAAGCTCTATGTCGGTTTTGTCCACCGGAGTGCGGTATGTCGGCGGAAGATTGCGGAAAACGGATACGGGCGTGACAGCTTTGACGTATGGATCAAAAAGATACTGCTTTATGTTAAAGCGATGTCCTTCGCTCGGCTCAAAGGGACCGTCCACCTGATAAGTGTAAAGCGCGCCTGCCCCGAGTCCCGGAACAAACACGTGCCATATATCACCGGAGCGGTTTTTCTGTGGGTCAAATTCAATAACAGCATACGGGTCATTGTCATCAGAATTGCGGAAGAGATTCAAAATCACCTTGCTTCCGTTCCTGCTGAAGACAGCAAAATTAACACCGCCATCCCTTACTGTTGCTCCCAGAGGGAATGGGGTACCCGGAAAAGTTTGCAAAATTTCCATGCATCCATTATATCAGCATTTTCGATTTTTTGCCATAATTATTTCAAAAAAAATAACTATACATAATAGAGGTTATTTTCTGTAAATGGAAAGCCACAGTTTCAACTCTCAACTTTCAACTTTCCACTCTCAACTTTCAACTTTCCACTCGTAAAGCTTTCCACTCGTATCAGTCCAGCTCGATTCCGCCGGTATAAAGCTGATAGTAACGTCCCTTTTTGGCAAGAAGCTCGTCGTGGGATCCGCGCTCGATGATGTCGCCCTTTTCCAGAACGATGATTTCGTTCGCGTTTCGGACGGTGCTGAGACGGTGCGCAATCACGAAGACGGTCCTTCCCTCCATGAGACGGTCCATTCCCTTTTCAATCAGGGCCTCGGTGCGCGTGTCAATGGAAGATGTGGCCTCGTCCAAAATCAGAACCGGCGGATCTGCGACTGCGGCACGTGCAATGGCGAGAAGCTGTCTCTGTCCCTGGCTCAGGTTTCCACCGTCCCCGGTAATCACCGTGTCATAGCCGTTCTCCAGGTGGCGGATAAAGGAATCTGCGTTGGCGAGCTTGGCGGCTGCGATGACCTGTGCCTCCGATGCCTCAAGATTTCCGTATTTGATGTTGTCGCGGATTGTTCCCGTAAAAAGATGCGTGTCCTGCAAGACCATGCCGAGCGACTTCCTCAGATCATCCTTCGCAATGTCCTTGAGCTTTATTCCGTCATAAGTGATTGAGCCCTTAGCGTCGTCAATGTCATAAAAGCGGGTGAGAAGATTTGTAATCGTGGTCTTTCCGCTACCCGTGGATCCGACCAAAGCAATTTTCTCACCCGGATGCGCGTGCAAGTTGATTCCATGCAGGACTTCCTTCTCAGGCACATATCCGAAAGACACGTCGGAAAAAACAACGTCGCCCCTGAGCTTCATAAGCTTGTGCTCGTCATCATCGGCAAAGGACGGAATTGACTCCCCGCTCTCCTGTACCTCAAGCGACTTCGGAACTCTCCAGGCCCACTCACCGGTATAGGCGAAGGACTGCACGAGTCGGCTCTTACCGTCGGATGATGCTGTGGGAACAGTCTCGGATGCGTTGACCAGCTTTACAAATCCCTCGTCAATCTCCTCCTCCTCGTCAATCACTTTGAAAATGCGCTCGGCACCTGCAAGTGCGTTGAGGATTCCGTTGAACTGCTGGCTCATCATCGTGATGGGTCGGCTGAAACTGCGTGTGTACTGGAGGAAAGCGGCGATCGTTCCCATGTCAAGATGACCACCGATCATGCGTACCGCACCGAAGATTGCGACAATGGCATACTGAACGTGGCTCAGGTTTCCCATAATCGGCATGAGGATGTTGGCGAATGTGTTTGCCCTGGTTCCGGCCCTGCAAAGCTCGTCGTTGATCCGTCCGAAATTCTCCACGGCCTTTTCCTCATGGTTGAACACCTTCACGACCTTCTGCCCCGTAATCATCTCCTCGACATATCCGTTAAGAGCACCAATTGCCTTCTGCTGGTCCTTGAACGCCATCGCGGATTTTTTTCCGATTACGCCCGCAAGCATGACGGAAAGGAACATGGTAACAATCACCACGAGCGTCAGAAGAGGACTCAGGATTATCATCATCACGAAAATGCTGACCACGGAGATTGTGCTGGAGAAAAGCTGCGGTATGGTCTGGCTCATCATGTCGCGGAGAGTGTCGATATCGTTCGTGAAAAGGGACATCAGCTCACCGTGCGTGTGCGAGTCAAAGTAACGGAGCGGAAGTTTCTCAAGCTCGCCGAAAAGATCCGTGCGGATTTTGAAAAGAGTCTGCGATGAGATGTGCAGCATGATTCTTGAGTTCACCCATGTCGCAAGGGCACCGAACGCATAGATTACAATCATCATGCAGATTATGCGGACAAAGGGTAAAAAATCAAGGGCCGAAAGCGAGCCTGACTCCTTGAATTTATTTGCAAGGGCAACAAGTCCGTTGAACGCCGGCTTCAGAAAATAATCTCCCGCCACCTGCGCTCCCGAGCTTACAAGCACCGCGAAAAAGACAAGCACAAGAAGCAGCTTGTATTTTCCTATATAATCAATCAGTCTTATAATTGTTTTCTTGGCGTTTTTGGGTTTCGCCATTCCCCTGGCTGGTCTGGGCATATTTCCTTCCTATTATTATGCTTTATACGCTAGTTCTTGGACTGCTGCGACTCATACACTTCGCGGTAAATCTCATTGTTCCGCAAGAGTTCCTCGTGGGTTCCGAATCCGTCAATCTTTCCGTTGTCCATCACGTAGATAACGTCCGCGTCCTGCACGGAATTGATTCTCTGCGCGATGATTATCTTGGTCGTGTCGGGCAATGTGTTCCTGAGGGCCGTCCTGATTCTTGCGTCGGTAGCTGTGTCAACCGCCGATGTGCTGTCGTCCAGAATCAGAATCTTCGGCTTTTTGAGCAAGGCACGCGCAATGCACAACCTCTGCTTCTGACCGCCCGAAATGTTCACACCACCCTGTCCAAGGTCGGTCTCATATCCGTTGGGGAAAGAAGAGATGAACTCATGGGCATCCGCGGCACGGCAGGCATCCTCAATCTCCTCCTGGGTCGCATTCTCGTTGCCCCAAAGCAGGTTTTCCCGGATGGAGCCGCTGAAAAGCACATTCTTCTGGAGCACCACCGAAACACTGTCGCGGAGGGACTTCAAATCATATTTACGCACGTCAATTCCGCCCACGCTCACGCTTCCAGAAAGCACGTCGTAAAGACGAGGGATGAGGGAGACGAGGGTTGTCTTTGAGGAGCCCGTACCGCCGATGATTCCGACCACCTGGCCGCTTTCAATGTGCAGGTCCACGCCATTAAGCACACAGTTTCCCGGGTCCTTCATGTAGCTGAAAGTGACGTTCTTGAAATCTATGGTTCCGTTCGGCACACGGTTGAACACGGCCTTCTCGGTCTTTCCGTCCTCGGATGCGATGCTGATCGGGTCTGGATTGCGTATCTCCGGCACCTCATCAAGCACTTCGACGATTCGCTGCACGGATGCCTTTGAAAGCACGAGCATAATGAAAATCATGGACATCATCATAAGGGACATGAGAATCTGTCCGATGTAAGTGATGAATGAAATCAACTGGCCGAGCTGCATGTCACCGACCACAATCATCTTTCCGCCGAACCACAGGGCCACGATGATACAGGTGTAGATTACAATCTGCATGAGAGGTCCGTTCAAGATGACGAGTTTTTCAGCGTGTACCTGGGCAGACCTTACCGCGTCGGCTGAGTCGGTGAACTTTTTGTTCTCGAAATCCCCGCGCACATAGCTCTTTACCACACGGATTGCGGTCAGATTCTCCTGCACGGTGTTGTTGAGCTTGTCATACTGCTTCATCATGCGTCCGAAACGGGGGAACGCGTTTGTTCCGATCAGAATCAGACAGATTGCAAGTACCGGGATGGCCACGAAAAATACGGTCGCGAGCCTCAGGTTGATGATGCACGCCATTATGGTTCCAGAAATCAGCATGAACGGAGCGCGGAAACACAGGCGGATTATCATCTGGTAGGTGTTCTGCACGTTGGTCACGTCGGTGGTAAGGCGCGTAACAAGTGACGAGGATGAAAAGCGGTCGATGTTTCCGAAAGAAAAATCCTGAATCTTGGAAAAGAGCCGTCTCCTCAGATTCCTTGAAAAACCGAGCGCCGCAAGAGCCGAAAAGCGACCTCCCAGCGCGCCGCAGAGAAGAGAGACAAGGGAAAGCCCCACCATGATGAGTCCCACGACACTCACATAGGGAAGATTTTTGTTCGCAATTCCCACGTCGATTATTTTTGCCATGAACAGGGGGATGGCCGTCTCAAGCAGCACTTCCCCAATCATGCTGACCGGACTGAGGACCGAAAAAGCCTTGTACTTGCTCTCAAGCCCCTTCATTAATTTAGATACAGTAGACATAGTTTAAAGTATAACAAAAATCCACCGGGGATTCAATTAATTTTTTGTTATATGTTCAGGGGGAGGCTGGCAATCCATTTTCCAATCTAGTTTAGGAAAAAAAATTCAAAAATTTTGGAAATTTGATTACCGTAACGCACTTTTGAGGAACATATATATACAGGGACTAAATGATTCCCAATACATTTTCAAAAACGAGGATTCCATGCAAGAAAATACTTATCACAGAAAATCATTTGACGAGCTGACCTTCACCGATGACGGAATGTTCCAAGCGGTACTAAGCGACCCGAAGATTGCAGCAGAGCTTGTGGAGAGACTTTTGCACATAAGGGTCAAAAAAATCGAGTACCCGGAGCTGGAGAAGGTAATCGCCCCCTACTATTCATCCAAGGGAGTGCGACTTGACGTGTATCTCAGGGACTCTGAGAAAGTCATAGACGTGGAGATGCAATCCTACCCGCAGGAGGCACTTGGGCTCAGAACCCGATACTATCAAAGCATGATGGACGCGGACTCTCTTTTGAAAGGACAGGACTACCCCGATCTTCCCGCAAGCTATATTCTCTTCATTTGCAAGACTGACCCATTCGCGGATGAAGCTGAAAAGAAATATGGACTTCCATGTTATACTTTTCAGACTGTGTGCATGGAAAATGACAATGTGAAAATAGATGACAAAACTCTGAAAGTGATTTATAATGCAAGTGCATATGACAAAGCTGAGGACGAAAAGATTCGGGCTTTTCTACGCTTCATACACACAAACAGCATCGGTGAGGATGACTTTTCCCGGAGGCTTTCCAATGCCGTCGAGAGAATGAAAGAGAACGAGAAATTCAGGAGGGACTACGCTGCCATGAACTTACACGACAGGGACATACAGAGAATCACAAGAAGGGAAGCTCTTGCCGAGGGAATGGCAAAAGGACAGCAACAAAAAGCTATTGAAGCTGCGGAGAATCTTCTGCGGATGAACATTCTATCCATTGAGCAGATCGCACAGGCACAGGGGCTTCCGTTGACAAAAGTACAGGAGCTCTCTGAAAGACTTTGCGTAAACCCCAGTAGTTAACCCGGTATTCGTCGTGGGAAAAAGGGAAACAACAGCCTTAACAAGCAGACCACGCGGATTTTGATGATTTAAAAACCTCGGCCATCTCAATGCTCAGTAAGCCGGTGCACCAGTGTTTTTGCAATGCTCAGGTCGCCAGGTGAAAGATGCCGGATGTCGCGCATGATTTCATTTATCTCAGGATTTTCCACTCGCCTCGGAGATTCGTTTCCGGTCACCAGGTACTCCACGCTCACATCAAGGACTTTTGCGATTTTGACGGCATCGGCAGCATCAGGAAGCCTGTCCTTAGTTATCCAAGACTGGATTGTATTGTAGCTTATATCTGTTTTGGCCGCTAATTCCTTCTGAGACATCAATTTATACTCTAATTCCACCTTCACATTGTTCCAAAATGCCAACATAACACAAGAATAATGCAAATGGACTTAACCCCTTGATAAAATAATCTATATGGATTTATAATAACAATTAGAAGTCCATTTGGATTATATTTGTATGGGCAATAGACAAACGCACGACAGAGATACATTACCATTTTCTCAAGAAATTCTTTCCATTCTACTAACCGACCGCACCACCGGAAAAAATATCCTTTGGGCAACGGATGATTATGCGCCCATCGATGCCAAAAGTCAAATATATATTTCACAAATCACAGGATTAAACTCAAACAGGATAAAACCCCGTGTTCAAAAACAAAAGGAAGAGCAACAATCACGCACGCGAAACAAGGCTGAAGTTTTCACACCAAGCTGGATTTGCAACGCACAGAACAATCTGATTGATGAAGCATGGTTTGGAAAGAAGAATGTTTTTAACACAAGCGAAGATTTTGAAAACAAAAAATGGACTTCTACAAAAGAAACGATTGATTTTTCCACTGACATTCAAAGCGGAAAGACCTGGCAGGATTATGTGAAACTCACCCGCATGGAAATAAGCTGCGGAGAAGCGCCTTATCTCGTAAGTCGGTATGACACAGTGACAGGGAAACATATAAAACTCATGGACAGAATTGGTCTGCTGGACAGAAAAATGCGGGTCATAGGAGAAAACTCTAAAAACGAAGCAGAGTTTTTTCTTTGGTCAAAAATCGCTTTTCAAAACTGTTACGGTTTCGAACTTCAAGGAGACAATCTTCTTTTAGCCCGTGCGAACCTACTTCTTTCATTTAATGAGTATACAAAACATTTTTTAAAACGAAATCCCACAGAAAAAGAGCAAAGAGAAATCGCGGAAATAATTTCGTGGAATTTATGGCAGATGGATGGGCTGAGTTTTAACACACCATTTTCAGCCGCTGAAAACGGCGGACAACTTTCTCTTTTTGAAGAGTTCAACCAAAACGAATGTTTTCCTTGCAAAATCATGGATTGGAAAGAAAACAAAATAATTCTATTTAAATCACTGCTAAAGAAAGGAGGTTTGTGATGAGCAAACAGGAGCAGACTGCAAGTTTTAAGAATACATTTTCATACAAGCTAATTTACATTTTTGCAATTCCTGACGATGCACACGCTGGAAGCGTAAAGGTAGGAGATACAAAGCTCGACACTGATTTAACGCCGGACCGACTTCAACCGAATTGCAAGGAATTAAATCAGGCTGCTCTTGAGCGAATCAAAAGCTACACAAAAACAGCAGGAGTAACTGTAGATCTCCTTCATACAGAGCTCGCGATACGCACAATACAGGAAAAAGATGGAAGCTGGCATACAGAAAGTTTCCGCGACTATGATGTGCACAGGGTTCTTTTAAACTCTGGAATCAAAAAGAAAACTTTTGGCACTCAAAAAATTGGAAAAGAATGGTTCTGCTGCGATGACATTACAGCAATAAAAGCAATCACGGCATTTAAACATGGAGATAGTGCAATAGACACGCTTGTTCCGATGGATAAATTCATTCCGATAAGTTTCAGACCGGAACAAAAGGAAGCAATAGAAAAGACTGTTCGACAATTCAAAAAATCTCCACGAATGCTTTGGAATGCTAAAATGCGTTTCGGAAAAACATTGTCGGCACTTGAAGTTGTTCATCGCATGAATTTCAAGCGGACAGTACTAATCACCCATAGACCGGTTGTGGATGACGGTTGGCATGAAGATTTCGGAAAGATTTTCACAAAAGAAGATAAGTACCGCTATGGTTCTAAAAAATCTGGAATAAGTATTTCGGAGCTTGAGAAATCATTCAAAAAGGAAAAGAAGAATTATATCTATTTTGCTTCCATTCAGGATTTGCGCGGTTCAAAAATTGTAGGTGGCAAATTTGACAAAAACGATGATGTATTCTGTATTGACTGGGATTGCGTAATTATTGACGAGGCACATGAAGGAACAACCACAGAACTTGGTGACAAAGTAAAAAATATTTTATTCAAACCAGAGAACGGTACAAAACTTCTAGAGCTTTCTGGCACACCTTTCAACATTCTTTCTAGCTACGAAGATGATGATGACAGTGTTTTCACCTGGGATTACGTCATGGAACAGAGGTCAAAACTGGAATGGGAAGAAACACATTTTGGGGACTCAAACCCTTATGCAGACTTACCAGAAATGCAGATGTACACATACGACTTGGGCAAACTGATTAAGGGGGACTTTATAGACGTTGGAGACAAGGCATTTAACTTTGCAGAATTCTTCAGAACAGATGAAAATGGTTCTTTTGTGCACGAAAAAAATGTGAATGATTTTTTGAACTTACTTACAAAACCAGATAAGGAAAACCTTTATCCATTCAGTTGTCCAGAATACATAAATCTCTTTCATCATACTTTATGGATGGTTCCAGGTGTAAAGGAAGCACTTGCCTTGCAGCATTTGTTGGAAGCGCATCCTGTATTCTGTAATTTCAAGATAGTAAATGTGGCGGGAGACGGTGATCCAGAGGATCCGACAGGAGAAGCCTTGGAGGCTGTGCGCTCAGCAATCAAGGATGCCGGGGATGACGGCTACACAATTACATTAAGCTGTGGAAAACTTACAACAGGTGTAAGCGTAAAACAATGGACAGCCGTATTTATGCTTTACGGAACTTATTCAACAAAAGCCGCAGGATATTTGCAGACGATTTTCCGAGTACAGACTCCATGCAATGAGTACGGGAAGAGCAAAACATGCGCTTATGTTTTTGACTTTGCCCCGGACAGAACGCTCAAAATGGTTGCTGATGCAGTTACACTTAATACAAAAGTTGGCAAGACAAAACTTGATGATAAAAAACGACTGGGAGAATTTTTGAATTTCTGTCCTGTAATTGGAATCAACGGAAGCGAGATGAAGCCATATCAGGTGAACAGTCTGCTCCAGCAATTAAAGTCCGCTTATGCAGAGCGTGCCGTTACAAAAGGTTTTGACGACGCAAGCATTTATAACGACGAACTCTTAAAACTAACTAGTGTCGAGCTCCAAAAATTCAAAGATTTGCAGGCTATAATTGGACAGACAAAAGCAAACAAAGCTGGCGATAAAATAGACGTCAATCAACAAGGACTTACGAAAGAAGAATATAATGAGCTTTCAAAGCAAAAACCTCAAAAAGAAAAGCGTGAGCTTTCTCCTGAAGAACAAGCTTTGCTAGAAAAAGAAAAGGAAGCCAAAAAGCAACGTCAGACTGCAATTAGTGTTCTGCGAGGAATTAGCATTCGTATGCCACTTTTGATATACGGCGCAAGAGGAAAGAACGGCGACGAAATCCCGATAACCGAAGATATTACGTTAAAAAAATTTGTTGAACTTGTAGACGATACTTCTTGGGAAGAGTTCATGCCACGCGGAGTTACAAAAACAAAGTTCAAGGATTTTGAAAAATACTACGATGAGGATGTATTTATTGCAGCAGGAAAAAGAATAAGAAATCTTGTCTTAGAGGCTGACAAGCTTAATATAACAGAACGTGTCCGTAAAATCGCGGAAATTTTCTCATGTTTCAGAAACCCTGACAAAGAGACAGTTTTGACTCCGTGGCGGGTTGTAAACATGCATCTTGGAGATTGTCTTGGAGGATGGTCTTTTTTCGACAAAAATTACGAAAGACCTTTAATCGAAAATGAAACGCCTCATTTTATAGAAGTTGAAAACATTACAGAAAAGACGCTTTCCAACAGTGAGGCAAAGATACTGGAAATTAATTCCAAGACAGGCCTTTATCCATTGTATTGTGCATATTCAATTTTCAAAGCAAAACAAAGTCTTCATCCTCAGATGGCAGAGAGAGCTCTATGGGAAGAAACAATCGAGGAAAATATTTTTGTGATTTGCAAAACCCCAATGGCAAAGGCAATAACACAAAGAACACTTTGTGGCTTTGAGAAAACCACAATCAATGCACATGCTTTTGATCATATTATAAACGATTTGAAAAACAAAAGCGATGCATTCATAAAAGACATAACTTCACAAAAATTCTGGAACAAAGGAAGCGGAACTATGGAATTTGACGCAATCGTTGGGAACCCACCGTATCAAGAAAATATAAGCAGTAATGAAGGAAATGATTCTCTTTCAAAGCAGGTCTTTCCTGATTTTATTAAGGCATCAATTCTAACAGGAACAAAATACCTGTCTTTAATTACACCATCCCGATGGTTCACTGCGGATGCACAAGACAAATCATTCTTGAGACTAAGAGAATTTGTCATGAAACATCAGCACTTTTCACATTTTTTTATATATCCAAATGAAAAAGATTTGTTCAAAAATGTTGAAATCAAAGGTGGATTAAATTACTTTCTTTATAAAAAAACTTATACAGGGTTAGTCAATTTCTACGAATGTAATAATGGCAAACGTTTCATACAAAAACGAAAACTATTTGAAGATGGGCTCGACATTATAATTTATGATGGAATCAACTTCGCCATATTGTCCAAGGTTCAAAGCAACGATTTTGTTTCATTTACAGAAATAACAACAGGAAGAAATGCATTTGGAATAATCGGAAAGCAATCAGTTATAGATGAAATTTCAAAATCAAAATATTTTGATGATTCCGTTGAATTGCGCTGTAAAGATAATGAAATTCGTTATGTTAAACGAAGCGCAATTACAAAAGGAACTGACTTAATTGATAAGTATAAAGTATTCATCTCAAAGTCTGCGGGAAATCCAAATACTGACACAAGAGTTATAGGCCTCCCATATTTGGGAAATCCAAATTCTGTATGTACAGATTCCTTATTCCCTGTGGGAAAATTTTCTACAAAAAAAGAAGCTGAAAATCTGCAAAAATACATGAACACGAAGTTTCTGAGATTTATGGTTTCCATTCTCAAAGCATCCCAAAATGTTTGTCAGAATGTGTATCAGTTTGTTCCACTACAAGATTTTACTAAAAACTCTGATATTGATTGGTCAAAGCCACTGCAGGAAATAGATAATCAATTGTTTGACAAATACAAACTATCAGATGAAGAAAGGAATTATATTAATGAAAAGATAGACATCAAAATATAAAAAGGAGATTGCGTTAGCAAGCTCAAATCCGCGTGACAAATTTTTATATTTTCACTCAATTAATGGAAGTAAATTTCCCAAATCGACGAGCTAGTCTACACCCTCTACGGCCTGACGGAGGAGGAAAAAAACATTATCCGCGGAAAGTGACATCCAAACAGGAAACGGCGTTAGCCTTTTCGAATCCGTGTGACAACAACCTACATCTTCAAAAGTGATATAAGCGGTGTGGTATCTGCAACGACTATCATTTTTGGTTTGTAAAACTTTCCACTCTCCACTTTCATCTTTCCACTTTCAATTCTCCCCTTCCACAGCCTCGGGAACAGGAACTGGGTCCACATATCCCCACACCAGCTTTGCGTCGGAGTTTGCGTCCCATGCGAAATCCCATCCGGAGGGAGCCCGGGAAGCGTAGGAATATATCGTCTGCGATGAGGTCCAGAACCAGAACGCGTAATTCTTCATGGTCTTTACGGAGCGTGGAATCACAATCTTCTCAATGGCCATGCAGTTGCAGAAAGCGTAGGAACCGATCGTCTCAACACCCTCGTTCATATTGACGGCGGTGAGTGCAGAACAATTGTCAAAGGCATGATGCCCCACAGTCTTAATCGAAGTCATGGTAACTGAATTGAGTTTTGTGCATCGGTTGAATGCATAAGTTCCGATTATTTCCACCGACTCAGGAATGGTAATGTCTCCAGCTGCGGCAGGCCATTCCACAAGGGTCTTTCCGTCCAAACTCAGAATCGCGCCGTTTGAGGCAGTGTAATTTTTGTTCGCGGGATCCACGGTAATGTTCGTAAGCGAAAGACACTCGGCGAAAGCACTACCGTCACAGCGTCTGACCGAAGCAGGAATGTTCACCGACGAAAGCGAAAGGGAGCGGGAAAATGCGTATGACTCAATGCTCACCACGTTTGGCATTGTAATAGAAGAAAGATTGCTGCAAGCCGCAAAAGCCTGATGTCCGATCTCACGGCAGGAAGCTGGCAAGGTCACGGATTTTATTGCGTCCTGATTCTGAAACGCGTTGTCCTCAATGCGTGTGATTCCGTCCGGGATTTTTATGGTGCCGGTTGCGGAAGGCCATGCGAGAAGTTTCTTTCCGTCCGCCGTAGTAAGAATTCCCCCGGAAGATTTGAACGAGCGGTTTTCAGGAGCCACGGTAATTGCAGAGAGAGACGGACAGTCCTCAAACACATTTTTGTCAAGAGACATAAAAGATTTTGAAAGAGAGAGAGATTTCAGACTCCGACATCCTAGGAAAGCAAACTGCTGTATTTCCTTCACTCCCGGCATACTCAAGGAAACAAGCCCAGTGCATCCTGAAAAAGCATACTCATTCAAAACCTCAACAGTTTCAGGAAGCTCCACATCTCCCCTCACGGCAGGCCACGCCACAAGGCATTTTCCGTCGGCTGTACAAAGGGATCCGTCCTTACCGGTATAGAATCTGTTCGACGAGGCAACCTCCAGCTCAGAAAGCTCCACGCATGATGTAAACGCACCACCATCCACGGATTTTACCGAAGAAGGAATGTTCATATAGCGCAGCGATGTGCAATCAGTAAATACATCCTTGTCAATGGCGGAAACGGTCTCGGGAAGTTTCAGTGAGCGGAGTTTTTTGCATCCGTAGAAAGCATGATAGCCCAAAGTGATGTTCGGACAGGCCTTCATGTCAAGACAGACCGGATTCGGAGAAAGGGACACGCGTCTCTGCAAAAGATTGTCATATCCCAGCGTAATGTAAGTCTTTTCCTTCACCACAAGGGCAAGGCAGGACGGAGCAACATCGTTTTTAAGCGCGTCGGCCGCATTATTCAGGGACGAGCAATATTCTATGATTGCATTTGTTTTCTCAGGTCCCACGCTTATGAAAATCTTCTGGTCCACATCACCAAGATAGAGCCTGTACTCGCCCTCCAGAAGTTTCGCACGGTAAAGTGTGGACTCCTCGCTTACCTCAAGTTCCAGCGGAAAAATCCCCGTGATGATTTCCTCACCCTCTTCCGTAACTTCCACGCTGTATTCTCCGCTTATGTCCCTGAGCGTGTATTCTGGATATTTACCGGTGTAGGCATCTCCATCAGATTTCAAAGCGAGTGTAAAATCATAAACTGGCGGAGGCAGCTCCTGCTTATTACTGGCACAGGATAAAAAAACTGATATTATTCCACAAAGTACAAGAAATGTTCCAAATCTTCTCTTCATATAAAAACCCCTTTTCACTTTTTCAATACTATCTAAATTTCGGCATATTTTCAAGGGAAAGCCAAACTTACCCCTAAAAAAAATGGCGCCAAGAATAAAACAATCCTTGCCATAATTCGGGAATAGGATTATACTATAGATATGGAACACAAGATGATTTTGTCCGCATCAGGCTGGAGAAAGGTCTTTGCGGAATCTGGAGACGGTGAAGACAACTCACCAGACATAGGATATGAAAATGCTCTTCTCTGCGCTTTGATTGCAGAAACATTTGCGGAATATATAAAGGGACGCCGCGGTGAAAAAGCCTCGGTAGTTGTAGGCATGGATTCAAGACCCACCGGAAATCAGATTGCAGACGCCGTTTTAAGGGTACTTTCAGCAATGGACATCGCCGTACACTACATTGGTATAGCATCAGCACCGGAAATCATGGCTTATGCACGCTCCCTTGACGGATTCATCTATATTTCTGCGAGCCACAACCCCATCGGATACAACGGAATCAAGTTTGGACTAAACGACGGTGGTGTACTTCCTGCCGACGTGGAATCAATGCTGGCCGAAAATTTCAAGAAAAAATGCGCCATGGAAGATGCCGAAGAATATGCGGAGGAACTTCTTTCAAAGGCAAGCGACGGTGATTTGACGCTGATTTTTACGCTCGGCGACCGTTACAAAAAGGATTCCCTTTGGGCTTATGAGACTTTTATCCGCACTGTGATTTCTGGAACCACCGACGGACGTACCCAGGATCAGTTCTTCTCAGACTTAAAGGCTTCCATGAAGGATTCTCCCATCGCAATAGTAGCGGACATGAACGGTTCTGCAAGATGCGCAAGCATTGACTCAAGATTTATGGAAGATTTGGGAATTGAATTCCTTCCATTTAATAATGAAGCTGGAAAAATCCACCATGCAATCATCCCGGAACCTGAAAACCTCGTGTTCTGTGCCGATGTCATGGATGATTTGAGGAAAGACGGCAATGAAAATGTCCTCCTCGGATATATGCCCGACTGTGACGGCGACCGTGGAAACATCGTTTATTGGGATCAAAAAAAGCAAAAGGCCATCCCTCTGCCCGCTCAGGTAGTTTTTGCACTCAGCGTCCTTTCAGAATCTGCATTTGAAATCTGGCAGCAGACAAACATGCCTAGAAAGGGACTTCTTTGGAAAGCAATCAGTCATTACGGAAAACATGCGGTTGCGGTAAACGGCCCCACTTCCATGAGGATTGACGAAATCTGCTCGTCGTTCGGACGTGAGGTATTTAGGGCGGAAGTCGGCGAGGCAAATGTAGTAAATCTTGCAAGGGAAAAACGCGACGAAGGATATCAGGTCAGGATTTTTGGTGAAGGAAGCAATGGCGGAAACATCACTTATCCATCAGCAGTGCGCGATCCATTGGCAACGGTTTTTGCTTTGGTCAAGCTGCTTGTAATTAAGGACAAAGTGAATGAGGACGGCACTTTAAGCAAGGGACTCTTCCATATTTGGTGCGAAAAATCAGATCAGGAATTCCGTTATAAGGATGATTTTACACTGCAGGACGTACTTGATTCGCTCCCGCTCTACACTACTACGGGCGTAAGCGATGAACTTGCAAGCCTTAAGGTAAAGACCGAGGACAAGGGACTTTTCAAGGAGAATTTCCAGAAAGTGTATCTTGCGGAATGGGAACAGCACCGCGAAGAAATGGATGCCATTTACGGAATCAGGAGCTACAAGACCATACTCACGAACGGAACGAACGAACGCTATGTAAGTCCCGACGAAAGCTGGAATAACGGCAACGGTGGTCTAAAAATCATGTTCTACAACGAAAGGAATCGTCCTTATGGCTACATCTGGATGCGTCCAAGTGGAACCGAACCTGTATTCAGAATCCTTTGCGACATCCGTGGAGACGAGTTTGCCGCCGAACGAAGCATGCTCCGCTGGGAAACCTCCATGATCAAAAAAGCGGACGAAATGAGCTGAGATTTTTTTGTGGCAAAGATATCTTTTAAAAGCATAAGACCTGTTTGTTAACTCAGTTATCAAACAGGTCTATTCTTAAAATATATTAAAAAAAAGCGTTTTCAATGCATTCCTTATGCTCCAAAGTATTTTTCAAAGAATTCCCTTAATCTTTCAATAACACTTTTCTTTACTTCACTGCGGTTTCCTCCTCCAAAACGTGAGACTGGAGGAAGAATTCTATCAATATCAGTTCCGGAGGTTCTCAAAAGTCCATCCCTAAACGCATTATCAATAAAGATTTTTGTTTCTTCCGACTTCAGTTTTAACTCCGTGGTAATAGCAGAGAGTTCTTCAGCCTTCCTTTGCTGAACATACTCCAGCCAATCTTTTTGAATATCCGTTGAAGTATTTATCTTTGAAATAAAGTCTTCTATAAGATCTTTTTTGCTTCGTAATTCAATACTTCCACCAATTGCTTTTTTGATGTCTGCAAGAATTGTTGCATCATGGCAATTTAAATCGTGGTATTTTGCTACGAGCATAAGGATATAGTCTATGTTGATATCGACCTGTTTAATAAGTTCCATTTCAAAGACGATATCATCATTGATGTTTTCTTTTTCAGCTTCTTCGCTTGGTCTGATTTCTGAGTGAATATCAAGATAATGGCTCTGGTAATCCTGCAGGTCATTTATCGGTAGTAGGTTATCGTCCTCAAACTGATCGAATGTTGTAAGGATATTTCGCATGCGAAGAATCGCACCATAAAGCATTACGAACTCTTTCTTTGCTTCCTGTGAAATTACACTTTCTCTGAATGAATCCAGAGGGAACTTTGTAAGAAGTTCATCAACAAGTTCTGTATATCCCTTGTGATATTTATTCTTTTCATCATTAAAGCCGTTGTAGTAATCATCAAAGCTGCGTAAGAGAATTGTTCCCTTTGCATTTTTATCGCCAAAGAGGGCAATGGCTTCGTCTGTCTGTTCTGACAAATCTCTAAAGCAGACAATATTTCCAAAGGTTTTGATAGAATTCAAAATACGATTAGTACGGCTATAAGCCTGAATAAGTCCGTGCATTTTCAGATTCTTATCTACCCAAAGAGTATTCAAGGTTGTTGCATCAAAACCAGTGAGGAACATATTTACAACAATCAGAATATCAAGTTCTTTATTCTTCATTCGGAGTGAAACATCTTTGTAGTAGTTCTGGAACTTGTCTGCAGAAGTGTCATAGTCAGTTTTGAAATATGCATTGTAATCTTTAATTGCACTTTCAAGATAATCACGGCTTACAATATCAAGACCGCTTGTATCATCTGAGTTTTCATCATCAACAAAACCGTTCTCGTCTTCAGCTTCGTTTGCTCCAAAGCTGTAAATCATTCCAACTTTCAGGTCCACTTCTGGATGTTCGGCAAGCTGTCGTTTGAACTCATTGTAATATTTGATTGCAGTTTCAATGGACTGAACGCAGAACATTGAGTTAAAGCCAGATAGATGTTTCAAAGACTTTTCTTCCTGTACACTGTTTCTGTCGCGGGCTTTTGCAACGTCTTTAATATTTGTAAGAGCTCTGAATTCATATTTTCCACTGTTAGTATTTCGTTTTGTTTTCTGATCAAAATGTTCGATGATATAAGAAACAACCTGCTCAATACGTTCTTTTGCACTAAGCGCATTTTCCTTATCAATTGCCGCAACATCTTTATCTTTGATTCCATCCTTCATTTTAATTGTTTTAATGTAATCAATTCGGAATGGAAGAACATTGTGGTCATTAATTGCATCAACGATTGTGTATGTATGAAGTTTTTCGCCAAAAGCCTGGTCTGTTGTTCTAATACCACCAGCTCCATTTGCTCCGGCATTTTTCTGGAAAATAGGAGTTCCTGTAAATCCGAACAAATGGAACCTCTTAAAGTTCTTTACAATTTCCTTGTGAAGCTCGCCAAATTGTGAACGGTGGCATTCATCAAAAATCATTACAAGATGCTTCTGAAAAATCGGATGTCCTTTATTGCTCTTAATGAAAATTCCAAGTTTTTGAATTGTAGTGATAATGATTTTACAGTTATCATCTTCCAGTTGTTTTTTAAGAACGGCAACAGATTTATTTGAATTGGCAGCATCCTTCTGGAAGCGGTCATATTCCTTCATTGTCTGATAGTCCAGGTCTTTACGGTCTACAACAAACAAAACCTTATCTATGCAATCAAGCTGGCTTGCAAGAATTGCAGTCTTAAAAGATGTAAGCGTTTTACCGGAACCTGTTGTATGCCAGACAAATCCGCCTGCTTCTATAGTTCCTTCTTTATGATAATTTGTTGAAATAATAATCTTGTTCAATATTCTTTCAGTAGCCGCAATCTGATATGGTCGCATTACCAAAAGATTATGCGAAGTATCAAAAACACAATACTTTGTAAGAATATTTAAGATTGTATGCTTTGCAAGGAAAGTGCGGGCAAAATCTTCAAGGTCATTAATTATTTTATTATTTGCATCTGCCCAGTAAGAAGTAAACTCATAAGAGTTACTTGTCTTTTTACCGCTGCCT
>JAEEGL016365085.1_pt1 | contig 22909 bp, 18 predicted proteins | sample 9134231 | NCBI WGS metagenome assembly JAEEGL01 (sample SAMN16246548, study PRJNA631951) | gut metagenome | biome: gut microbiome; feature: rumen; material: fiber-attached | host: Bos | place: Iran: Karaj | collected 2018-10 | reverse complement strand
GCAGGGGGCAGAGCCCCCGCATACGTTTGCATTTAAACAACAATTTAAATCACCGCAAAAAAAAGGATGCCGCTCAATGATTGCAGCATCCCTTTTGTTTATTCCTCGCACGCTTTAAGATAAATAGCGCACTCTATACGTTTTCTCTGCATTTCACAGCCTATCTCATACGGCGATATAAGGTCGCCGTGGGTGTTGTACGAGTTAGCCACACAGCCGCCGCTGCAATAGAACCTTGCCCAGCACTCCTTACAGGCGGGCTTGTTGTATACATTGCAGTTTTCAAAATCACAGCGTATATCGGTATTCACAACGCCCGTATCCACCGTACCCATCTTAAATTCGGGTCTGCCCACAAACTGGTGACAGGGATAAAGATCGCCGCTTGGTGACACCGCAAGATACTCCGTGCCGCTGCCGCAGCCCACAAGCCTTTTTATAACACAAGGCCCGCCCGTCAGGTCTATCATAAAGTGGAAGAAATTGAACCACTCGCCCTTTTCGCGGCGCTCCTTTATCTTGTTGGTAAGATTTTCGTACTCCTTGAAAATTGCGGGAAGATCGCTCTCCTGAATAGCATAGTCCTCCGAAAGGTCGGCAACAACAGGCTCAACGGATATCTGCTTGAATCCGAGGTCGGCAAGGTGCATCACATCCTCCGAAAAATCAAGGTTGTGTCGGGTAAATGTGCCGCGCACATAATAATCCGTCTGATTTCGGCTCTCCGCCGCCTTTTGGAACTTGGGCACGATATTGTCATAACTGCCCTGACCGCCCGCACGGGGGCGCATTCTGTCATTGACTTCTTTTCTGCCGTCAATGCTCAAAACAAGGTTGTGCATATTTTTGTTGATATAATCAAGCTTTTCATCATCAAGCAAAATGCCGTTTGTGGTAATGGTAAAGCGGAATTTTTTGCCGTGCTCATTCTCGATCGAACGCGCATACTCAACGATCTCTTTAACCACACCGAAGTTCATCAAAGGCTCACCGCCGAAAAAGTCTATCTCGAGATTTTTTCTTGCACCGGAGGTCTTTATAAGCATATCTATCGCCTTTTTGCCGACTTCCGCACTCATCAGCTCGCGCTTGCCGTGGTACTCGCCCTCCTCGGCAAAACAGTATTTGCATTTCAGGTTGCAGTCATGCGCAATGTGCAGACAAAGCGCCTTTACAACGGGCTCGCGCTTCTTTACAAAGGGCGCAACTGCCGCATAAGTGTCGGGCGTAAAAAGCTGACGCGCCGAAACAAGCTCGTCAAGCTCCGAAACAGCGGTGCGGATGTCGTCCTCGCCGTACCTGTCTGATAATTTCCGAACGATAGTGTCGGTGTCCGCCTCTCTGTAATAGTCAAGTATGTCATATACAAGCTCGTCCACAATATGCACCGCGCCGCTGTTTACGTCAAGCACGATAAACATACCGTTTAAAGTGTATTTATGTATCATAGTTATTTCCTTTCAAATTTAAAGGCTGACTTTATAAGCCAGCCCTTTTTTGCTTTTTATCTGTTTTCGCAAGCCTGGTTTGCAACTGTGCAGCTTGTCTTGCAAGCCGACTGACATGATGTCTGGCACTCGCCGCAGCCACCCTTTTCAACAGTGTTCTGAAGAAGCTTTGTGTTTAATGTCTTGATATGTGTCATGGTATTTCCTCCTTATAATATTTCATAGATTTACTTTATTTTAACATAAATTAAGGTATAATACAAGAGCTTTTTTCACTTTGTAAAATTTTTGTCGGAAATGCTTAAATATGCGTTAAATTTGGTTTTTTTTGTTGATACGGCCTAAAATTTGTGTTATAATCTTAATATAATTGTTGTACGGATCAAAATTATAGTGAACGTCAAAAATATTTGGACGTTCACTATAGGATGGGGCTCATAAATAATCAGCCTTAAGCAACCCTCACGGGTAAAACCCTCCGGGTGGGAAGCTTAAGTCCGATTATTTAATTCGCTTACTATAAATAAATAAAGAAAGAGGGCAGGATAAATGAAAAAATTTTTATCTGTTATATTGTCCGCGGCTATGCTTTTTAATGCGGCTATGCCGATTTTTGCCGAACAGTCCGATATCGTCGATATATCGGAGAGTCTGAGTGACGAGGTAATATCGGGAGAGACTGTCGAACACGCTTACGACCCCATTGCAGAAGCGGAAGCGGAACAGGCTTACAGGGAGTCTGTCAATTTTACCGCGGGCAAGGTGGTCTTTTCGGCGCGCCAGTACAGACAGGAAGGCGTAAAATTCGGCTTTTTGAATGATGCTTCGCCAATGCTCAAAGATACGGGACTTAAAAATGTCACTTACTTAATGGATTTTGAAAGCGACACAGCGGACGAAAGAGCGGGCTATACCGCCTATAATGTCTACTACGAGGCGGAAACTTCGGATGATGTGTGGCTGACTGTTGACAGACTTAAAGAAGTTGACGGCATAATCTCCGCAGAGCCCGATTTTGTGTGGAACACCTCGGATGCGGGCGACCCCGTGACGGTCTCGGGCGACGAGATAAAGAGTGCGTGGTTTCTTGAAAATGATGTACACGACATCAAAAATGTGTGGGATAAGTATTTTACGCTTAAAGCCCCCGGTGCGGGCGTTGTTGTGGCGGTCATAGATACGGGTGTTGACTATACCCATAAGGACCTTGCCGCAAATATGTGGGTGAACGACGGCGAGATACCCGACAACGGCATGGACGACGACGGCAACGGGTATGTTGACGATTACCGCGGTGTTGACTTTATAGAAAACGACGGCGACCCAATGGACGATATGGGTCACGGTACTCATGTTGCGGGTATTATAGCTATGACACCCGGCAACGGCGGCGGTGTGGGCGTTGCCTACGGTGCGGAGATAATGGCTATAAAAGCGGGTCAGGCAACGGGTTCTTTTGCTTCCACCGATATTGCAAAGGCGATAAAATACGCAAAGGCAAACGGTGCCGATGTTATAAATATGTCATTCGGCGGTACGGGTAAGTCGATGCTTGTCGAAGCAGCGTTAAAGGATGCTTTCGGTCAGTGTGTGATGGTGGCATCTGCGGGCAATGACGGGTGTCCGACAACGGATTACCCCTTTGTTCCCAAAGAGGATATTTATCCCGCGGGTTATAATTATGTTATAGGCGTTATGGCAGAGGATGTCACGGGCAATTTGGCAGGCTTTTCAAACTGGGATTATAAAATCGGAGCAAACTGCGAATATGAGATAGCTGCACCCGGTGTGGGAATATATAGTACCCTGCCCAACAATAAATACGCACTTTGGAGTGGTACCTCTATGGCGGCACCCATAGTGGCTGCCGAGGCTGCCATAATACGCAGTTATCGCCCCGATAAAAACTATTTTACAAACAGATATATTATGGGTCAGATCGTTTCGGCAACAGAAGACACGGCGTTATTTTACGATTCCCTGCTTAAAGACACGCATATTTATCCGAGCATAAATATTTATGACAGCATATATAAGCAGCCCAAGCCGGCATTAAACTTTAAAGAAATATATACCCTTGACAGCAAGGAATTATCGGACACAAATAACGGAAACGGTATTATCCAGTCGGGCGAGACTGTGGACCTTGCTTTCAGCGTTTTTAACCGCTGGGGCATTGCGGGCAATGTAAGTGTAACGGCAGATGCACATTTACAGGGGTATGAAGTTACGGACTTGTCAAACCCTTATGTGGAATTTATCACAGATACCGCAGAGCTTGACAATGTAGGTACATTTGCAACCGTAAACAACGGCTATACCTACGAAAATGACGAGCTTGTGTCCGTATCAAAACCCATACGCTTTAAAATAAAGGACACTGCACCAAATGATGCGGAAATAGCAATAAATCTTACCCTTACGGCTAAAAACGATATGGATAAAACAGATAATACCCTTTATTCGACCGAAACGACCTATACCTTCCGCGTACAAAAGGGTCATGCTTTAAGCGGTGTAATAAGGGAGGATATGACCCTTACTTCGGATGAATACTGGATAATCGAAAACAATGTGCTTATCCCCGAGGGGGTTACCGTTACGGTTGAGCCCGGCACACAGATACAGTTTTGGTCTGCTGACGATAGTAATCCTTATGGTGGGGATGCAATAGTATACATATCTGTTGAAGGGAGTTTTATTTGCAATGGAACAGAAGAAAAGCCGATTTCACTGTTTCCGGGAAAGGGATTTGAAAACTATGCCGTTTCATTTGGAAAACATCCTAATAAATATTATTCCAACGTAATACTTAAGTATACTGAAGTAATAAATCCAGGGGCTGATTGTGATAATGATAATTTGAGTTTTTATGCACAAGTGGTAGATCACTGTAGATTTTATCAAAATAACGACAGGATTACGTATAGAAGTATAAATAGTAACGGAACAACTTCTGTGGGTAATGCAAATGGAACAAAACCGAAACTTCATGGGAATGTAACAAATACTATATTTTATTTGCGGTCATTAGATCATGGGCTGTATAATAATTATTCTCCTTATTTCGGTTATGTTGATACTTGTCTGTTTGATAATTGCAATTTGGCATTAAGAAACAGTAATATGAAAAATACAGTGCTGCTTACGGATTGTGACTATATTAATTCGTGGGGGGAGAGATGTAACTCGATTATGCACGCAAGTTTTGACGGTGATATTTGCAATTCCGCTATATTGAATAGACTAAGTCAGCCTGATATAAGCAGATGGTTTAGAATAGTTAATACCGGCGGTGGGAACGGCGATGCTGATATTTCCGGTAATTATTGGGGTACTGAAAATGAAAACCTTATTAAAAAGCAGGTTTATGATGCCGATTGGAATGTAAGCTACGGTGACCTTATCCAAGCTCCTTGGCTTACTCTTGAATCCCCCTCCCTTGCGGATATTTACCCCTTCGTAACCCGTGCATACCTTACCGACAAGGACGGCAACGAGGTGACCACCGTTTCGGGCAGTCAGGAAGTAACCTTCCACGTTTTATTCAACCGTGAGATGGCAAGCGACATTCAGCCCGATGTTACCTTTGGAGGATCCGAGCCCTTTAACGATTACACGGTAACGGGCGATTGGGTATCTGCGCGCGAATGGCAGGGAACTATGACTATCGACCCGTTTGTAAACCAAGGCCGTATGTATATGCGCATAAAAGGTGCGGCTGCGGCAGACGACAAATGGCTTGTAACGGGCGACGACCACGAAAGATTTTTCTTTGATGTAACAAAGAGCGATGCACAGGCAATGGCATTACAGGGCACAGGACTTTTGGGCAAAAATCAGCTTTCCTGGTATCAGGACGATTACGAAACGCTTGCGGGCTATAATCTTTACAGAAGTACAAGTTATGACCCGTCCGTTGATATAAGCGGACAGGGATTTACAAAAATAAATACATCCGTAATACCCTATGGCACCGAATATTATAATGACGAGGATGTTGAAGCGGGTGTTAAATACTACTACTATTTTACAGTAGTCGATACCGATTTTAACGAATCACAGCCCTCAAATATAATAGACTGTACACCGCTTGATGCAAATCCGCCCGTTATAACACATACAGCGGTAAAGAGCGTTGAAGAGGGCAAGGCGCTTAATATACAAGCAGATGTAACGGATGATGTTATCGTTACGGGCGCGGCGGTATATTACAAAAACGATGATGCCGAAAGCTGGAGTAGCCGGGAGCTTGACAACACTTCGGGCAGCAGCTATCAGGTAAAAATACCCGCAAACGAGATAACGGGCGAAAACCTGTACTATTATCTTATTGCGGGTGACGGCACCAATATTGCCTACTTCGGTACGGCGGAAGAACCCGTTGAAGTTACGGTAGTACCCGAGAGACACAATGTACACACCTATAAAAACGGTGTATGTGTGGTCTGCGGCGCACACCAAGAACCCGAACAGAATGACGACGGATTCTACGAGATAGGCAGTGCGGGCGAACTTTTCGCCTTTGCCGAACTGGTAAACAGCGGTGCAAACGACATAAGCGCGGTGCTTACATCCGATATCGTTATAAACGACAAAAACACTGTATTTCCGAATGACGATACACAAACATGGACACCGATAGGAAATTCGTCCTATCCGTTTACGGGCGAATTTGACGGTCAAAACCACAGTATTTCGGGGCTTTATGTAAACACGGGCGGCGAATATTCGGGATTGTTCGGCTATGTTTCAAGTGCACAGATAAAAAATATCGGCATAGAAAATTCCTATATCAAGGGCGGTAATTACACGGGCGCATTGATAGGCTGTGCAAGCAGCTGTTACAGCGGTATTACGGGCTGTTACGGCAAAGATAACACCGTTATCGGCAATGATTATACGGGCGGACTTATAGGTTCGGCGGATTATTCTCCGATAGAAAACTGCTATAATGCAGACGGCAGTGTAACGGGCGGAAACTATGTCGGCGGTCTTGTCGGCTATGCTTATCATTATGATAAAACCGCAAGTTATTGCTACAATACCGCGGCGATAAGCGGCACAAGCTGCACAGGCGGCACGGCGGGCAGTCAGAGCGGCGGACTTTTAAGATGTTATTATCTCAATACTTCCGCAAAGGCGGGCGCAAGCAGCGGTATAAGCCGTACAGCCGAAAAATTTGCAAACGGTACAGTGGCCTATGCGCTGAACGATTCCGCAGAGGGCGGCGGTGTATGGTATCAGAATATCGAAAAGGGCGAAGCCGACAGCTCGCCCGTACTTGCAGCCTACGGCGGCGAACATTATGCGGTATATGACCTTGCGGCTTCGTACAGCAACTACAGACGCGGCGACCTTAACCGTGACGATGCAGTAAATGATGCCGATGCAAAAATACTTATGTCCTACATAAACGGCATGATAAGTGCAGAGGACTTTACCGATAATTACAACAAAAAGGCAGCGGATATGAATGACGATGCCGATATAGATATTCTGGATGCAATAAGCATTTTAAGTGAATAACCGTGTAAGGTCAAGAAGGCAGGGGAGAGATTCCTCTGCCTTTTTATGTGCATAAGGCGGCGGCGCAGAGGGCTTCGGTCATGGCTTTGCCCATTGTTTCTATATTTTCTGCGGGAACTTGCATCAGGCGGGTGAAGCTGTCTGTGCCAAACTCGGTCACTATGCCCGTGACGGAGATATTGCCGACGGGCAGGAGCTTTTTATTGACACCTGCGCCCGCATATAGTTTATCTGTGGAAAGCGAGGCATAGCCCACATGGTCGCGGCGGCCGAGACAGGCATCGACCGCAACTATGAACGGGTCGCGGTGCTCGCGGTAGATGCGCACGGCGGCGGCTGTAAGGTTGGTGGCGTTGACCGTGCTGCCAAGACAGCCGTAAACACAAAATCCACGCTGTTTCAATAATGTGCCTATATACGGCCCGAGACTGTCGCCCGTTATTTTGTCCGTGCCTATGCACAAAAAGACTAAATCTCGCTTTAGCACCATGCTCTCAAAGTGGATCTTGAACCGAAGTGCAAAATCGGGCGCCTGCGTATCGTAATAAAATGTCATAGTTCCTCCTTGTGAAGTGATAATTTGTCGGGCTTTTTTGTGGTGGCTACCGCCCCCACGCCCCTGTCTCGCTTTTTAGAAAAGCGAGGGAAAACATATTCGCGAATATAATTTCATAAAATTTGAGCTTTAACACCGCGGCGTAACTGAAACCCGCTGCAAATGTACCCCTACGCGGGGCAATGGCCGTGCATTTGCAGCACTTAATCCAGCCGCGGAGTATAACTTCAAATTTAGTTAATCTTTATTCGCGAATATGTTTGGACCCACTTTTCTAAAAAGTGGGCCGGGGTGCAGGGGTGGGAAACCCCTGCGAAAACAAGTAATCTAAACAACAATTTACCCCAATTACAAATTTTGTAAATCCCGCTCACCAAAACTCAATAATTTGTTGTTTGGGTTTATTATTGGTTAAAAACAAAATTTTATGTACACAAACGCAAAACGCGGTAAATATTTGTTTACAAAAAACAGTGATCGGGCGACAGATAACAGCATAAAATTTTTTGTTTGTGTGCTATAGTTTGACCTGTACCAAAACAAAAGAAAAAAATAAGGAGTGAAAGACATGAACGAAAGTGAAAGGACGATCCTTCCGTCAAACATCAAGCAGGTCGGGTCGTTATCGGGAGAAAAGCGGGTCTATGTGGAGGACTATGCGGCGACGTATTTACAGCAGTACGCAAACGCCGACAACCGCCGCGAGAAAGCCGCCTTTCTGATAGGTCAGGAAATAACGGTGGACGGCAGCAAGGCGCTGTTTATAAGCGGCGTGGTGCAGGGCAAGTACAGCGTGCAAAAGGGCGGTGTGGTGCAGCTGACGGAGAAAAGCTGGCAATACGCCAAAAAACAGACCGAGATATACTTTTCGGGTCTGAATATAGTCGGCTGGGCGTATATCCAGCCCGGGTATGAGGACAGTATAAAAGACGGCATCCGCACCTACCACGAGGAAAATGCCGACAGGGGTCTTGATGTGATGCTGCTTATCGACCCCGAGGAAAAGATAAACAGCTTTTTTGTCTATTCGGATGGGCAGTTCTCGGCGCTTAAAGGCTACATAATCTATTACGAGAAAAACGAGGGTATGCACGAATATATGCTTGAAAACAAGCTGAAACCCGTGAACGAAAACTACCGCCTTATAAGTGATTTTGAAGAACCGACGGCGGAAGAAATGTATGAAGAAGCGGCAAAGACCCCGACTTCTCTGCGTGAAACAAGGCTGAAACGCAGGGAGGAGAAAAAAACGGCGGGGCTGATGAGTTCGCTCAGCTTTGTAATGCTTATGATATGCTTTGTAATGGGCGCGGGTCTGGTTCAGAACGACAAGCGGATAAAATCCCTTGAAAACAATGTAGCCGCCTTAAAGACCGAGTTTGCTGCGGCAGACGGCGCACAGAGTGTTTTTGCGGCGGAGAGTATACAAAGTATTGTTATCCCGACCGAAACAACCGAGCAGACAACACTCACCGAAACAACAACAGAGGAAACAACAGCCGTCCAAATGTCAAAATATACGGTCGAAAAGGGCGATACACTTTCACGCATAAGTGAAAAGCTTTACGGCACTATAGGCAGGATAGAGGAAATAATGCAGCTGAATGATATGGAGGACGCCGATGAACTTGCAGAGGGAATGCAGCTTGTACTGCCCGAGAATTGAGGAGAGAGAAAATGATTTTTGAAAATGAGGCGGCAGCGGCACTTGCACACGAGGTCAAAAATCCGCTCAGCCTTATAAAAATGAATGTGGATTTTATAAAAAGCCAAACAACAGGCGGCTTTGACGATAATTTTAAGATAATAGAGCGTGAGATACAAAAAATCGACCGCTTGGTCACGGCCAATACCTCAAAATTCAAAGCGGTGTGTATTTATACTCTTTTGGAGGATATTATCCGCGAATACGATATTTCGCTGAGTGACAGGAAAATTATTTTTAAGACAGAGGGCGATAAAAATTTGTATGTAACGGGCGACAGGGAAAAACTGAATATCCTGTTCTTTAATCTGATAAAAAACAGCGTGGAGGCGATAGATAAAAAGGGTGAGATAAAAATAAAAATCAGCGAAAACGAAAATACGGTGCTGACACAGATAACGGACAGCGGCAAGGGCATAAGTGCCGATATATTGGATAAACTGGGTCAGCCGTACAACACCGATAAAAAGGGCGGATCGGGTCTCGGACTCGCTATCTGCACAAGTATAGTGAATGAGCATAAAGGCGAAATGAGGTTTGAAAATACTGAAAACGGGTGTAAAGTGAGTGTGAGATTGAATAAATAGAAAAAGAAATATAGTGAACGTCAAAAATATTTGGACGTTCACTATAGGATGGGGCTCATAAATAATCAGCCTTAAGCAAGCTTAAGTCCGATTATTTAATTCGCTTACTATAAAAAATCGTATCTTGTACGCTCAAACAGGGGTGCATAGGCGTGCGGACTGCAATACTGCGGCTCGCACAGCCATGCACAAAGGTTTTTGCCGGCAATTTATGAATTTCCTTTTACTATTTTTACTATCCTGCTTGTACCGAGACGGTCTGCGCCTAAGTTTATAAAGTTTTCGGCATCCTCGAGGGACTTTATACCGCCTGCGGCTTTTATCTTCTTGGCCTTGATATTTTCGGCGAAAAGCGCAACGTCATGCGGTGTAGCGCCGCCGCTTGCAAAGCCCGTACTGGTCTTGATAAAATCGGCATCGCTCTGCTCGACTATTTTGCACATATTGATTTTTTCGCCGTCGGTCAGCTCGCTTGTTTCTATAATGACCTTTAAAATTTTATCTCCGCAGGCTTCCTTAACAAGGTTTATTTCCCTTAAAACGCTTGCGTATTTATTGGCCTTTACATCGCCTATGTTTATGACCATATCCACCTCGTCGGCACCGTCTTTTACGGCCTGCTTGGCTTCGTATGCCTTTACGTCTGGGGTGCTGTTCCCATGCGGGAAACCTATGACCGTGCATATTTTTACCTCGCCGTGCACATATTCCGCCGCCTGCTTGACAAAACAGGGCGGTATACATACACTTGCGGTTTGATATTTTATGCCGTCGTCACATATCCCACGTATCTCGTCCCAGGTCGCGGCGGGGGAGAGCAGGGTGTGATCGACTTTTGAAAGTATTTCCTTAATTTCCATTTTTCTTTTTTTCCTCCCACATAAGGTTTTCGACAAATTGCTTTGCCGTTCTGCCCGACATACCTTTCTGGTTAAGCTCCCAGCGAAGCGCAGCCTGCTTTATCTCGTCGTCGGAGAGGTCTATGCCGTTTTTGCGGGCAAGGCCGATGGCAATTTTGACATATTCCTGCGGAGTGGGTTTGCCGTAGGTTATGGTTATGCCGAAACGGTCGGAAAGTGATAACTTCTCGTTGAGTGTGTCGGCTGTATGGATATCGGCAACGGTGCTGTCTGTGTTTCTGTCGCTCCATTTTTCCTGGATGATGTGACGGCGGTTGCTTGTCGCATAAAACAGCACATTGTCGGGTTTGCCCTCGCTGCCGCCCTCCAAAAGCGATTTCATGTACTTGTACTGTATCTCGTTTTCGTCAAAGGACAGATCGTCGATATAGACGATAAATTTGCGTCCTCGGGGTCTTAAAAGTTTAAGGATATCGGGAAGTTCCGCTATTTGCTCCTTGGTTATTTCCACAAGGCGCAGACCCTGTGTGTGATATTCGTTTATAAGCGCCTTGACAGAGGACGATTTTCCCGTGCCCCTTGCACCGACAAGCAGAATATTGTTTGCGGGGTATCCGTTTAAAAATGCCTCCGTGTTGTCGCGCAGTTCGCTTATCTGCGAGGTATAGCCGATAAGGTCGTCAAAGGTTATCCTATCGGGGTGTTCTATGCCGACAAGCGCTTTTTTTGAACTGCTGTACTTGAACACGCGGTAAACGGAAATGTCGCCGCAGCCGTTTTTATTATGAAATTTAATTATGCTTTCGATATCCGTCTTTTCTTCGGGCTTTTCGCCGCCTGCGTTGACAGGGGCGTAATTCATCAGCGTTTCCATTGCATCAAGCATAAATCGGCTGTCGGGAAGCTGTGTAAGGTCGGTGTCCGCAAGTTCGGCAAGGATATTTATGTCGCTTTGGGCAAGCTTTAAAAGCGAAGAGCCCGCCACGTCCCTGTTGTTCTCGCAAAAAAGCGTAAACACATTTTCATCCGATACTATCAGGTGATTTATGTAGTTGCGGAAAAGATTGCCGCTGAAGCCTTTTTCTTCGGCCTGTTTGACAAGAAATGCGGTAAGCTCGGCAAGGGCGTTAAGATTGTCCTCGTCTGTGAGTACGTGCTTTAAAATGCACATTATCTCGTCATTTGCTATGTTTTTGTATATCGTTAGTGAATTGATGCCGTCAAGCATTCTGTTATAGTCCTGCATATTTACTCCTTGTTATCCAATGTTCTCTGACTCGGGGAGATAGTCTTCTTCCTCGTAGTCGCCGTAAAACGGAAGTTCTTCGTCTGAAATACCGCCCTCATAGTCGGGGTAGGGCTCAAAATCCGCAATATCTTGAACAAACTTCATATAGTCTATGCAGCTGCTCTCGTCTATTTTGTCAAACTCTGCCTTTTTAACGGGCGTTGTTGTCTGCAATGCCTTCATATAAACGGCATTTTTTTCATTTGAGCTTAAAGAAAATTCCGCTTCGGAGGTAAGGATGCCGTCCTTTTCGGTTATATCGTTTACAAGTGAAAAATCAAAATTGTCGATAAATGCCTTGTATTCGCCGCTGTTTAAAAATTCGTTTGCGCTTGCTGCCGATTTTGCAATATCCGAGGGCGATACCTCGAACAGTCTTGCCATTTCAAGCATATACGATGCCTCGTCGCCCGCAAGGTCTGCGCTGAGTGCAAGTGAGGTGTCAAGATAATCGTTTACAAATTCCGCAGTCTCCGTCTTTTTGTTTTTAATGTGCTTGAAGAAATTCTTGCTGACGGATGTGAGATTTTTGGACGATATCTCAAAGCGTGTGCCGTTTGGTATCTTTGTCACAAGGTTTGGCTCATAGCCGTTTAAAAGCGTTTTTGCATTGTTGTAATAGCCCTTGCTGAGTTCTTTCATATTACTTGCGCCGCCTTTTGCGCTTTTCATTGAGATACGCAGATATTGTTTATCGCCGAAGATCTCATCAAGCTTGGTGTAGTAATCGCCTAAATCATAAAAATCGCTGCCTGCGGTAAAGAAAGATATCGTACCCATAGTGTAGGCAAAGCGTTTGTCATAATAGGCTGTATCGCCGCGGCTGTAGACTTTGCCGCAGTTAAGTGTAATGCCGTTTATGCCTGCGCTGACATCTACATCGCTGTAGTTTTTGTCAAAATCGGTAACTGCTTTCTCGTAAAAAGTGACAACACATTTTTTGTCTTCATTGAGGTAAAGGCGCATATCGTCAAGCGCATCCTCGTCATATTCTTCGCCGCTGTCTGCAATGGCAAAGGCGGCGCGCATAAATACATCGGGGTCTATGGTGTAGGTGAGTTGTGCTTCAATTTCGGCGGTACCTGTTTGGTCATAGCCCATGCTTTTGTCAAAATGCTCCTGTTCAAGCTTTGTACAGCCCGATGCGGCAAGCATAAGTGCGATACTTAATATCGCTGCGATAGATCTTTTCATTTTTTATCCTCCCCGAATTTATAATTCACATAATCGCGTATCATTTCCACGCAATGGTCTTTTGGTATCCTGCCCGTGTTGAGTGTCATATCGTAGTTGGTCGGCAGCATCCAGTTTCCGCCCTCGCAGAAGTAGGAATAATAGAGTGCGCGTGTTCTGTCCGTCTTGGTTATTATCTTGTTTGCCTCGGCTTCGGTCACACCGAGTTTTTCTATGGTGGAGGCAACACAGTTTTCACGCGGGGCTTCTATATATACGCTTACCACGTTATCGAAGTTGCGCAGTATATAACTGCCGCATTTGCCGACTATGACACAGGATTGATTTTCCGCAAGCTGACGGATGATATGCGCCTGGATATTGAAAAAGTTTGCGTCCGACACAAAGTCTTTTCTTGACGGCTCTATCATGGATGTGGGCGGCATACCTTTTAATTTGGACATTATCTTGCCGAAGCTGAGCTTTTCGTCTGATTTGATAAAAAGGTCTTTGTTGATGCCGCTGTATTCGCTCGCCATGTCAAGTATCTGCTTTTCATAGCAGGGTATGCCGAATACTTCGCCAAGCTTTATGCCTATCTCGTGACCGCCGCTGCCGTAGCCGCGTGCAATAGTGATAACAAAGTTTCTCATAAAAACAACCCCTTTCCGTTAAAAATTGCCTTAAAGAAGTCCCATTATAAACATTTCGTAAGCGTCCGCCCAATCCTCTATCGGGAAAGTAGCGCCGCCGTTTGAGCTTTTGAGCATTTCGCCCCACAGTCTTTCATTAAGAACCAACAGCTCGCCCATGTCTATCGGACAGCCGTTTTGTGTGGCTATGCGGCAAAATTCCTCCATTGGCTCGGCCGCCTGCTGTGTGGCGATAAGCGACTTGCGAAGTTCGTCATTTTGGTACGCAAGTTCACGAAGTTTGCCGAGCGCTTCATTTATACTCTCCATATTATCACCCGATTTCTTTTTTATAATTGTATTTTAACATAATTACAGACAAGTGACAAGAGGGGATTGGTGTTTGAGGCGGGAAAATTGTTGTTTAGCGGCAAACGTATGCGGGGGCTCTGCCCCCTGCACCCCCGCCCACTTTTTAGAAAAGTGGGTCCAAACATATTACGCGAACAAAGGTCAACTAAATTTGAAGTTATACTCCGCGGCTATGTTTAAGCGCTGCAAATGTACATTTGCAGCGGATTTCAGTACGCCGCGGTGTTAGAGTTTAAATTGTGTAAATCTATATTCGCGAATATGTTTTCCCTCGCTTTTCTAAAAAGCGAGCCGGGGTGCAGGGGTGGGAAACCCTGCAAAAAAAGTCGCTAAACAACAATTTTAAAGCAAAATTAAACAAAATCATGTATAAAATATTTAAAAACAGGTAAAAATTATAAATGCGAGAATGATGAACAATAATTTGATAATAAATTTATATAAAAAATGGTGCGAAATTTTGTTTATAATTTTCTCGAAAAATTAGCACTCACCACTTGACATGGCTAACAGCGAGTGCTATAATGTACTTGTAAAAAAGAAAAGAACATATAAAAAGACAGCAAGCATGCCGCATACAGCGGTGTGGGCTGTTAAAATATCAAGGAGGCATGACCTATGTTATTACCAAGTATTTTTGGAGAAAGTTTATTTGACGATTGGATGGATATGCCGAGATTCGGCGGCATGGACGATGTGGAGAAGAAACTCTACGGAAAGCACGCGCCAAACATTATGAAAACAGATGTCCGCGAGCATGACAACGGCTACGAGATAGATATCGACCTGCCGGGCTTCAAGAAGGACGAAATAAATATCGGTCTTGAAAACGGCTATCTGACAGTAAGTGCAGCCAAGGGTCTGGACAAGGACGAAAACGACAAGCAGGGCAGAGTGATACGCTGCGAGCGTTACGCAGGCTCTATGCAGAGAAATTTCTACGTAGGCAAGGAGATAAAGCACGAGGATATCAAGGCAAAGTTTGAAGACGGCGTTCTTAAACTTTCCATCCCCAAGAAAGACCCCAAGGCAGTTGAGGAAAAGAAGTACATTGCAATCGAATAAACCAAAATAAAAATACCGCAGGCTTGACCTGCGGTATTTGTTTTCGCTTAAAGCGATGATAAAATTTCTTTAACTAACTGACTGACCAGTTTGTTATCGGCACGGCCTTTGGTCTTTGCGCTTACTGCGCCCATGACCTTGCCCATATCCTTCATGGATACTGCGCCCGTTTCTTCAACGGTTTGCCTGATAAGCTCTTTTATTGCGTCTTCTGACATCTGTTCGGGAAGGTATGCTTTCAAAATAGCAATTTTTTCATTGGCCTCGTCAATCAGATCCTGTCTGCCTGCTTTTGTAAAGTCGGGCAGGACATCATTTAGCTTTTTTATCTCCTTGGTGATAACCGCCATAACGTCCTCGTCGTTCGCATCGGCTTTGTTATCCTTTTCGTATTGCAGCACGCCTGCACGGACCATCTGCACGATATCTTTTTTAGTCGTGTCCTTGTCCTTCATGGCCTGCTTAAGGTCGTTAAAAAGCTGTTCCTTTAAAGCCATATAACCATTCCTTTAATTGTACTTGCGCTTTCTTGCAGCTTCAGATTTCTTCTTACGCTTAACGCTTGGCTTATCGTAATGCTCTCTCTTGCGAACCTCGCCCATTATACCTGCCTTAGCGCAGTTTCTCTTAAAACGGCGAAGAGCACTATCCAAAGATTCGTTTTCTTTAACTCTAACTTCATACATCAAATTTCCCTCCCCTCAGTTACTATTTGGCTTTGGCTGTGAATACAACCACACACTAATAGATTATACACAAAAATTGCTGTATAGTCAAGCCTTTTTAAAATTTTTATGTATATAGCAATCTTCAAAAATGCTGCAACGATCTTTCGGCTAAAATTCCGCATTTCAGCGACAAAATCACTTAACTTGCCACAGTTGGGCAAGCCTGCGGTCGTTTTCCTTGAACTGCAAAATTTTATCTCGAAACCTTTATCGCATTATTTCTGAATATTGCTATAGAAGAGGATAACTTACTGTAATATGAAATTTTTTATGCTGCTTCGGTTATTTTAGATTCGTTAAACTGTCTGTAAGTCAGTATGATAACGGCTGCCGAGGCGATGAAAGTGAGCAGGTCGGAAACGGGCATGGAATAGAGCACACCGTCAAGACCGAAGAACGCAGGCAAAAGCAGCGCAAAGCCCACGCCGAAAACTATCTCTCTTATCATGGAAAGAAGTGTTGAAGCGGCGGCCTTGCCCATAGCCTGCAAAAATATAAAAGCGGCTTTGTTGATACACGCAAAAATTATAAGGCAAAGATAAATTCTGAAAGAGTGTACCGCAAACTGTGTGTAATAAACACTTTCGTTTGCCGCGCCGAATATAGCTATAAGTTGTTTCGGCATCAATTCTACTATCAGAAAAGCTATCGTGCCGACTGCGCCCTCGCATACAAGCAGCATCGTAAACAGCTTTTTAACTCTGTCTGTAAGGCCTGCGCCCATATTAAAGCCAACAATGGGTATACAGCCTGCCGCCATGCCGACTACTATCGAAATAACTATTTGGAAAAATTTCATAACGATGCCGACTACCGCCATTGGTATCTGCGCAAACTGTTCCTGTGAAAATATTTCGTCAAGGGCGCCGTATTTTCTTATCATATTATTGATGGCTGCCATAGCCGCAACAAGCGATATCTGTGATAAAAAGCTGCAAAGACCGAGCATCATCATTCTTTTTGTTATTTTTGTGCTTATCGTAAAATCCTTTTTGCTTATTTTTACCGTCTTTGTATTGCATAAATAGCCTATCGCAAGGCCTGCGGTAAGAATTTGTCCCGCGACTGTGGCGACAGCCGCACCCATCATTCCCCATTTGAAAACAAAAATAAAAACAGGGTCAAGCACTATGTTGGCTGCCGCACCCGCAAGTGTGGAGACCATAGCAAATTTCGGACTTCCGTCGGAGCGTATAACGGGATTCATGGCCTGGCCGAACATATAAAACGGGATGCCGAGTGTTATATAGAAGAAATATTCTTTTGAGCGGCGGAAAGTTTCTTCGTTTACAGTACCGCCGAACATACGTATTATCGGCTCCTGTGCGGCAAGATAGATAAGACAAAGCAAAATGCCGCCGACAGCCGAAAGAACGACAGCGTTGCCCACGCCCTTTGAAGCGGTCTCGGGCTCGTCCCTGCCAAGGCTCAGGCTTACCAGGGCACAGCAGCCGTCACCTATCATTACCGCTATTGCAAGTGCAATGACCGTCAGCGGAAAAACGACGGTATTTGCCGCATTTCCGTAAGACCCGAGATAGCTTGCGTTGGCAATGAATATCTGGTCGACTATATTGTAAAGCGCCGCCACAAGCAGGGATATAATGCAGGGTACGGCGTATTTTTTCATTAAAACGCCGACTTTTTCTTCAGCAAGATAATTTGTGTTTTCCATGTTTTCTCCTCTCTTTTTGTGCAAAAAAATAAGCGCAGCCCGGGATATAACAATCCGGACTTACGCTTTAGCTGCACGATTTGTTATTTGGTTTGCAAAATGAAGTATATCACATAAAAATCAAAAAAGTCAAGAGTTTTTTCGGTCGAATTTGCGGTCGTAAAGAAGTGCGGCAATAAGCACAACAAAACAATATCGCTTACTTCAAGCCTGCCGTAAGTCAGAGTTCCCGTTTTGTCGAAAGCAATGGTATCGACTTTGCCCATTATTTCAAGTGCTTCGCCCGATTTTATTATAATGCCGTGTTTTGTTGCCTGTCCTTTAAAGAATAGAATAATTACCCGTCTCCCGTGAGAGTGCAGAGGGAACCTTATATTAAAATGTTAATCCAATTCTAATTTTCGGTTAAGGACTTTTTAAAATATCCGTCTTATAATAGCAAGTGTAATAAAGATAAGACGAAATCAGAAAGGAAGTAATCGAAATGAAAAAGAAGATATATAAATTTACGGCAATAATAAGCATTTGTGCAATGGCGGCAGGCTGCTCGGGCAACACGGCCATGGTATCGGACAGCGTGGACAGTACGGCTTCGGCGGAAAGCAGCGTTATGTCGGTATCGACAGAGGGTATATCGGGCGAGATAACAACGGCGGATATCTCTCCGACGACGGAAGCTTACTCGGCAGCAAAAAATGCGGCAGGCAGCAAAAGTCAGTCAGCAGGCACATCTGTAACAGCAGACACATCCGAGCTTTTCAGCGACAGAGACCTTAAGCAGACGGCAGACACTTCATCGGCAAAAACACTTACGGTTTCCGACGGTAAAACTCTTTCCGTAACGGAAGAGGGGGTTTATGTGATAAGCGGTACAGCCAAAAACGCAACAATAAAAGTTGAAGCATCAAAGGATGCAAAAGTTCAGCTCGTACTTGACGGCGTAAACATCACAAACGACGATTTCCCCGCAATTTATGTGGTTTCGGCTGATAAATGCTTTGTGACCTTACAGGGCAGCAATACACTTTCCGTAACGGGCACTTTCAAGGCTGACGGCGATACAAATACGGATGCTGTTATATATTCCAAAGACGACCTTGTACTCAACGGCACGGGTACACTTGATATCACAAGTACACAGGGCAACGGTGTTACGGGCAAGGACGATCTGAAAGTGACGGGCGGAACATACAATGTGACCTGCGCAAAGGATGGTTTTGAAGCCAAGGATTCTATCGGGATAAGTGACGGTACATTCAAGGTAAATACTCAGAAAGATGCTTTCCACAGCGAGGACAGCGACGACGATACAAAGGGCTTTATCTATATTTCGGGCGGCAGCTTTGATATAAATGCCGCAAGCGATGGTATACAGGGCACGACTTATGTTCAGATAGACGGCGGCACATACAATATCACTTCCGCAGAGGGTATCGAAGCGACTTTTGTACAGATAAATGACGGCACTGTCAATATCAGTGCATCGGACGACGGTATCAATGCTTCAACAAAGAGCAAGTCCTACGGCACACCCAAGATAGAATTCAACGGCGGTACAACAACTATCGTTATGGGCAGAGGCGATACGGATGCAGTAGATGTAAACGGCGATGTTATCGTAAACGGCGGCAGGATAGACATAACCGCACAGACCTCTTCGTTTGACTATGACGGCAAGGCCGAGTTCAATGGCGGTACTATCATAATAAACGGCGAACAGGTAAGCGAGATACCGCAGTCCATGATGATGGGCGGCGGAATGGGCGGCGGCCGCGGCGGTATGGGCGGCTTCGGCGGTCAGGGTAATTTCGGCGGCCAGAATGGTGAAATGCCCGATTTCAACGGCGAACGCCCCGACTTTGGCAATGGCGAAATGCCCGAATTTAACGGCGAACGCCCCGACTTCGGCGGAATGGGCGGCCGCGGCGGTCATAAAGGCCAAAACCCCGATTTTGATACGGCCAACAATACTCAAAATAATTCTGCGTTATAAAATGTATTGACTTGCTCCCCCGATATGTGTTATACTTTACAATATATCGGGGGAGCTTGTGTGACAGGCTGAGAGGATGTTGAAACATCGACCCTTGCATTTTCTGTATATATCACAGCTTTGGAGGGAAATGGCATACGTGCATTTTCTTGCCAAGGAAGATAAAATTTATACGCTTATAGTGAACGTCAAAAATATTTGGACGTTCACTATAGGATGGGGCTCATAAATAATCCGCCTTAAGCAAGCTTAAGTCCGATTATTTAATTCGCTTACTATAAATTTTATCTTTGAACTATAAGAAAATGCTTACCTGATTTGGGTAATGCCAACGTAGGAAGTATATTTTACGCATTATTACGATCAACTCCGATATTTTTATCGGAGTTTTTTTATTTTTTAAGGAGGAAAAACAATGGCAGAGTACAAGACACAGATGGAAGCCGCAAAAATGGGCATAATCACGCCCGAAATGGAGGCGGTGGCAAAAAAGGAATACCGCGACCCCGAGTTTATCCGTCAAATGTGTGCCGAGGGCAAGGTGGCTATCTGCGCCAACCGCAACCACAAGTGCATAGACCCCAACGGCATAGGCAGTATGTTAAGGACGAAAATAAATGTAAATTTAGGCGTTTCGCGTGATGTCAAAAATTACGACGAGGAAATGGAAAAGGTAATGGCAGCCGTAAATATGGGTGCGGAGGCTATTATGGACCTTTCGTCACACGGCGATACAACGGGCTTCCGCCGCAAGCTTACAAGCGAGTGCCCCGCAATGATAGGCACAGTGCCCGTATATGACAGCGTTATCCATTACAGACGCGACCTTGATACCCTTACCGCAAAGGATTTTATTGATGTTGTACGTCTTCATGCACAGGACGGCGTGGATTTTGTTACGCTTCACTGCGGTATCACACGCAAGACCATTGACCAGATAAAAAAACACAAAAGAAAAATGAATATCGTTTCCCGCGGCGGTTCTCTCGTGTTTGCGTGGATGTGCATGACCGGCGAGGAAAATCCTTTCTATGAATACTATGACGAGATACTTGATATCTGCCACGAATATGATGTGACTATCTCTCTCGGTGACGCCTGCCGTCCGGGCTGTATTGCAGATGCGGGCGATGTTTGTCAGATAGAGGAGCTTGTAAGACTTGGCGAGCTGACAAAACGTGCATGGGCTAAAAATGTACAGGTAATGGTGGAGGGTCCGGGTCATGTGCCGCTCGACCAGGTAGAGGCAAATATGAAGATACAGCAGACTATCTGTATGGGCGCGCCTTTCTATGTTTTAGGACCTATCGTTACCGATATAGCTCCGGGCTACGACCATATCACAAGTGCTATCGGCGGTGCTGTTGCGGCTATGTCGGGTGCGGCTTTCCTTTGCTATGTGACCCCCGCCGAACATCTTGCTCTTCCTAACCTCGACGATGTAAAGCAGGGCATAATAGCAAGCAAGATAGCGGCTCATGCGGCAGATATTGCAAAACATATCCCGCATGCGACAGATATCGACAACAAAATGGCAGATGCAAGACGTAAGCTTGACTGGGAGGCACAATGGGAGTGTGCGCTTGACCCCGAGTATGCAAAGAGCATACGAAAAGACCGTGCGCCCGAGTTTGATGATACCTGTTCCATGTGCGGCAAGTTCTGCGCCGTGAGAAGCATGAACAAGGCACTCAACAACGAGCACGTAGACATACTTTGATTATGAGGGTGGAGCATTAAGTTCCACCCTTTTTCTTCCTATTAACATTTTGTTCATAAAATACAAAAATATTTCATAAAATGCTTGCAAATAAAAAAAAGATATGTTATAATCAAGGTGTAATATATAATTAACGGTTTATGCACACTTTTGTAATAAAAGGAGAGTGTCTGCTATGAAAAATAATAACAACGACAGACTCACCCCTCATCTTGTGGCGTTTATTTTTGCATATGTGTTAATGATAGGAATCATGTCATCCATTCATATTATGGATGTTAATGTAAAATTTGGCAAAGGATTTTTTTCTCCGTCAGATTTGGGCATGATGCTGACAATGACACTCACTGTGATTACTCTTGTAAATATAGTGGCGCTTCGCGAACCCGCTTATATGACGGCAAAAATTTTATTTGTGCTGCATTTGAGCGTTGTTGTCATGGGTCTTGGAATGACGGGAGATACGGTATTGTTTTTGCCTGCTGTCCTTTCTGTGGCATTTATGTTTGTTATTTCGCATATCGTATATAAGCACATAACGACCATAGAGCGCAAGGAGAGGGAACTTCATAAAATAGCATATACGGACAACCTTACCAATACGCCGAACAGACGGGCTTTTAACGAGATGCTTGATAAACTGACAAAACAGGACGAGCAATTTGCGCTTGTTTACATTGATTTTAACAAGTTTACAAGCATAAACGAGACCGCGGGACATGAGTATGGTGACATGGTTTTGAGTGAGGCTGTTACACGCTGGAAACGCGTGATGAACGAAAACGATTTTATTTCAAGACTCAGCGGTGACGAATTTGCGCTTATAGTGACAAATTACGGCGATAATGATTCGCTGATAGCGCATATTGCGAAGTTTTCGCAGGCTCTTAACAACAAGATAACCATTCAGGATCAGAGTGTTTTTATCAGCGCAAGCTTTGGTATAGCGCTTTATCCCATCCACTCCAAAGACGGGGAGGAACTGGTGCGCTATGCGGATATTGCAATGCAGCTTTCGCGTGTGACGGGCGACAGCAATATCAGAATGTACGAAAAGAGTATGACCGAGAGTGTGGAGCGCAGCGCAAAGATAGAAAAACTTATGCGCAAGGCACTTGCCGAAGACGGTTTTAACCTTGTTTTCCAGCCGCAGTACGATACCAACGACAAAAAGCTTCGCGGCTTTGAGACCCTGCTTCGCCTTAATGACGAGGATGGCAAACCTATCAGTCCCGGCTTGTTTATCCCGCTTGCGGAGAAAAACGGCATGATAACGGCTATAGACTGCTATGTACTTAAAAAGGCAATGCGTACATTCAAGCCCATGCTTGAAAAATATAACAAGGATCTTATGCTCTCTGTCAATATTTCGGCGGTGCATCTGTCCAAAAACAGCTTTTTAAGCGATGTTGAAAATGCTGTTATGGAAACGGGATTCCCTGCGCGCAATCTTGAACTGGAAATAACGGAGTCCGTGTTTATTACCTCGCTTGACTCCGCTATAGAAACGCTTAACAGGGTCAAAATGATGGGTATACAGCTTGCGCTTGACGATTTCGGCACGGGCTATGCTTCTTT
>JAEEGL013036319.1_pt1 | contig 22911 bp, 20 predicted proteins | sample 9134231 | NCBI WGS metagenome assembly JAEEGL01 (sample SAMN16246548, study PRJNA631951) | gut metagenome | biome: gut microbiome; feature: rumen; material: fiber-attached | host: Bos | place: Iran: Karaj | collected 2018-10 | reverse complement strand
TGCTTGAAGAGCTTGAAAAATATGACGACTACAAGCTCATGATACTTCCCGACCATCCCACGCCTATCGTCACCGCAACCCATGCGAGCGACCCCGTGCCGTTTATGATTTATCATAAAAAGGCCGAAACCGAAGGCGTTGAAACCGTAAACGAAGAAACCGCAAAGCAGACGGGTATTTTCGTCTCAAGCGGCGTTGAATTAATGAAAAAATTTCTGGAGGACTGATTATGGGCTACGATAAGAATCAGAAAATTGATACCAAATGCGTGCAGGCGGGCTGGCAGCCTAAAAGCGGCGAACCGCGCGTTCTGCCCATCTACGAGAGCACGACCTTCAAGTACGATACAAGCGCCGATATGGCGAAGCTTTTCGACCTTGAGCCGGGCTATATGTACACGCGCCTTGCCAACCCGACGAGCGACGTTGTCGCCTCTAAAATTGCCGCTTTAGAGGGCGGCGTTGCGGCAGTTCTCACCTCATCGGGACAGGCGGCAAATTTCTTCTCGCTTATCAATATCATGGGCGCAGGCGACCATTTTATCAGCTCCGCGACCATCTACGGCGGCACATTCAATCTGTTCAACGTTACCATGCGTAAAATAGGCATTGACTGCACCTTCGTTGACCCGAGAGCTTCGGAAGAGGAGATTCAGAAGGCGTTCAGACCTAACACAAAGGCTGTTTTCGGCGAGACCGTTGCCAATCCCTCGCTCGACGTGCTCGACATTGAAAAATTCGCCCGTATCGCCCATAAAAACGGTGTTCCGCTTATCGTTGACAACACCTTCCCGACACCGATTAACTGCCGTCCGTTTGAGTTCGGAGCAGATATAGTTACACATTCGACCACCAAGTATATGGAGGGCCACGCCTCAACCATAGGCGGCTGCGTTGTTGACAGCGGCAACTTTGACTGGTATCAGAACGACAAGTTTCCGTGCATGACCGAGCCCGACGAAAGCTATCACGGCGCAACATACGCCAAGGATTTCGGCAAAAACGGCTTCGTTGTAAAAATAGTCGCCCAGCTTCTGCGCGACTACGGCTCAACGCCGTCGCCGTTCAACGCTTTCCTTCTCAACCTCGGTCTTGAAACACTTGCGGTCAGAATGGAAAGACACTGCGCAAATGCGCTTAAGGTTGCGAAATATCTTGAAAATAACGATAAGATTTCGTGGGTAAACTATCCCGACCTTGAATCCTCAAAGGACTATGCGCTTGCAAAGAAGTATATGCCAAACGGCACCTGCGGAGTTATCTCCTTCGGCGTAAAGGGCGGCAGGGCAAAGGCTGAGGAGTTTATGAACAATCTGCGTCTTGCGGCCATCGTCACCCACGTTGCAGACGCGCGTACCTGCGTGCTTCATCCCGCTTCGTCAACCCACCGTCAGCTCTCCGATCAGGAGCTTATCGAGTGCGGAGTAACGCCCGACCTTGTGCGTTTCTCGGTAGGTATTGAAAATCCCGACGACATCATCGCCGACATTCAGCAGGCGCTTGATAAAATATAATAAAAAACGTTTCGGGGCAGGCGGTTTATCCGCCTGCTTTTTTCTTTTTCTCATTTTCACATTTTTTGATAGTTAATTACCAACTTTTTGTATATTATATATTATTACATTATATTGACTTTTTGACATAGAAAGAATATAATGTTTAAGTCTATAAGTATGTTATTCGATAGGGTGGTATTGTGGCTGAAAATCAGGTCATTGAAATACAGTCCGCCGAAGAGGAGTTTTCCTCGACGGCTTATAAGGGCGTTTACAACAGATATGTAAAGAGAGTAATCGGCTTCGTTATTGCTCTTATTCTCTTCATCGTGCTTATACCCGTTTATCTGATTATTTCTCTTGCGGTAGTAATTGATACGGGCTTCCCCGTACTCTATAAGGCGGACAGGGGAGGCTATAAGAATAAGAGCTTCAAAATTTTCAAGTTCCGCTCAATGGTCAAAAACGCCGACAAGATAGGCGGTGGCACAACGGCGCTTAACGACTCAAGAATAACAAAAGTCGGCAACATACTGCGAAAGACCAAGCTCGACGAGTTTCCGCAGCTGCTCAACATCATAAAGGGCGATATGAGCTTTATCGGACCCAGACCGGAGCTTCTGCGTTATACTCAGCAGTATGTCGGCAGGGAAAAGTACATACTTGAAGTCAGACCGGGCATCACCGATTACAGCTCGATTGAGTTTATCAATCTTGACGAGCTTGTCGGCGGCGAGGCGAATGCCGACGAGGTTTACGAAACGAAGGTACTCAAAAAGAAAAACGAGCTTCGTGTAAAATACGTCGAAAACGTTTCTTTCAGGACCGACGTTGAAATATTCTTTAAGACAATAGGAAGCGTGCTTGAAAAGGCTTTCGGCTTCCTGTTCAAAAAAGAACACAGAGGAAACTGATTATGGAATACATAACTCTCAAAAATACGGATATAAAGGTTTCCCGTCTTTGCATGGGCGGCTGTCCGATGGGTGGCTACGGCTGGGGAAACGTTCAGGAAAACGAGCTTATCGACGCCGTCAATAAGGCGCTTGATATCGGAGTCAACTTTTTCGATACCGCCGAAACCTACGGACTCGGTCAGTCGGAAATCACTCTGGGCAAGGCTCTCGGCTCAAGGAGAGATAAGGCGGTTATCTCGGACAAGTTCGGCGTTCACGCCATGAAGGGACAGCCGACCTTTTACGATAACTCCCACGACTATATCATCGAAGCCTGCGAGGGCTCGCTGAAAAGACTCGGCACGGATTATATTGACGTTTACACCGTTCATTACCGTGACGGCAAGACACCCCTCTGCGAGGTTGCCGAAACGCTTGACGAACTTAAAAAGCAGGGTAAAATCCGTTACGCCGCGCTTTCAAATATTCATGAGGACGATAAGGCTGAGCTTGAGAGCTTAAAGGGGAGATTCGTTTCCTTTCAGGACGAGTATTCGCTTGCCTGCCGCAAAAACGAAAAGGAAATGCTCGACTTTGCTCAAAATTTCTCACTGACTCCGCTGACGTGGGGCAGTCTCGGTCAGGGCATACTGACGGGAAAGTACAATCTCGATAACGTCAATTTCGGCGCCGACGACAGACGCTCACGTGAAATTTACGTCAATTTCCACGGCGAGAAGCTTAAGAAAAATCTCGAAATCGTCGAGGTGCTTAAAAAGATTTCCGCCGAGGTCGGAAAATCCGTTTCCGCCGTTGCGATAAGATTTATACTCGACTTCCTCCCCGACAGCGTTGTCATCACGGGTATCAAGAGACCGTCGCAGCTGCTCTCAAACGCCGAGGCGCTTGACTGGCATCTCAGTGCGCAACAGATAAAAATGCTTGACGATATTTCAAAGTAAGGATTGAAGGACTTGAACGAAAACAGAAAGCTGGGCTTCATAAGTGTTGCGAATATAATCGGCACAATCCTCGTCGTATTCGGACATTCCTACACTCTCGATTATGACGACATCACCCCCGTAATGCTCGCAATAAGAACCTTTATTTACTATTTTCATATGCCGCTTTTCTTTTTCATTTCCGGCTTCCTTGCTGTTTATACAAGGGGAATTGAGAGAAAAGGCTTCGGGAAGTATATCGGCTCGAAGGCGGCGCAGCTTCTTGTTCCGTATCTGTTTCTGACGCTCGTATTTTACGTGCCGAAGAAAATGCTTTCGCACGAAAGCATAGGCGCATACGACCTTTTTGAAAACGTGTTCGCACCGAGGAGCAATATCTGGGGACATCTGTGGTTCCTGCCGGCGCTGTTTCTGACAACGCTGATTGTTTCGCTGATTTTGCTTACGATGAAAAAAGCGGACGGCAGCGTAAAAACGGCAGTAAACGCAATCGCCGCCGTCGGCTTCCTTGCTCTTCTCGTTTTTCCGGTAAAGCTTAAATGGCTTGCCGTCAGCGATATCTGCGCAAATCTCATTTACTATTTTCTCGGTACGCTTTCTGTTGATTTCATAATTGACAGAATAGATTTTCTTAAAAATCCGTTTGTTCTGATTGCGTCTTTTGCGGCTGCCGTCGGTTTAAGCTATGTCCGTTACAACTATCTGCTTCATTCGGATATCGGACACGCTCTGCTTCAGTTTGTAATCTGTATGATTATGCTTGCGGTTGTTTTCGGTCTGTCGGAGAATATTTATATAATTGCTCCGAAGCTTTCCGATAAACTCAATTCATACACCTACACGGTTTATCTTTACAGCTGGCTTGTGCAGACGGTTGTTTATTACATAGGTTTCGACTTTTTGCATCTGCCGAAATACGTTACCTGCCCGATAATGTTTGTTACGGGACTTTTGATACCGATACTCATCTCGGTTATTTACTCGAAAATCAAATTTGTCAACAACAGATTTTTTGATACAGTTTTAGGAATTAAGGTGAAAAGAAATGACAAGTGAACAGCTTGCGTGGCTTATACGTCGCCACGGAATTGAAATGACGCATCTTTCGGGAGGCTCGCACATAGGCTCGATTTTATCCGTAGCCGATATTATGGCGGTGCTTTACAACGACGTTGCGAAGGTTAATCCCGACAACCCGAAGGAGCCGACAAGGGACAGAATAATTCTTTCGAAGGGACATGCTGGCGCATCGGTCTATGCGGCGCTTGCCGAGAAAGGCTTTTTCGATACCGAGGAGCTTAAGACGCATTATCAGAACGGTTCGCGTCTTTCGGGACACGTTTCGCATAAGGGCGTACCGGGCGTTGAGTTTTCAACCGGCTCTCTGGGTCACGGTCTGCCCGTCGGCGCAGGTATGGCTATGGCCGCCAAAAAGGATAATAAAAATCACAGCGTGTTTGTAATCCTCGGCGACGGCGAATGTGACGAGGGCTCTGTATGGGAGGCGGCGCTTGTCGCTCATCATTACGGGCTTGACAATCTTATTGCAATAATCGACCACAACAAAATGCAGAGCCTTGACTTCTGCGAGAATACGATTAAGCTTTCGCCCTTTGCGGACAAGTGGAAGGCTTTCGGCTGGAACGTGCTTGATATTGACGGTCACGACCACGGCGCTCTGAGAAACGCAATGCTTTCGGCAAAAGAAAACAAGGGCGCTCCGACCGTAATAATTGCAAATACAATTAAGGGCAAGGGCATTTCCTTTATGGAAAACGACATACTCTGGCACTACCGTTTCCCACACGACGGCGAGGAATACGACGGCGCTCTTAAAGAACTTCACGATGCGATGCCCGACGGCATAAGCGACCCGTACTGTAAGGAGGCGTAATCATGAGAGACACATTTGTAAGAACACTTATTGATATCGCCAAAAACGATAAGGACGTTATACTCGTTACGGGCGACCTCGGTTTCGGCGTACTCAAGCCTTACTGGGAGGCGCTTCCCGACCAGTTTATAAACGCAGGCATTGCCGAGCAGGATATGACGGGCTTTGCGGCGGGACTTGCTCTCGAGGGCAAAACCGTATTCACTTATTCGATAGGTAACTTCCCGACATTGCGCTGTATTGAGCAGATAAGAAACGACTGCGCTTACCACGACGCAAACGTCAAGATAGTCTGTGTCGGCGGCGGCTTTGTTTACGGCTCGCTGGGTATGAGCCACCACGCCACCGAGGATATCGCAATGATGAGAGCGCTGCCAAACGTTACGGTTATGGCTCCGGGCGACCTCACCGAAGCGGCGGAGGCAACAAAGGCTATATACAAGCAGAAGGGCACCTGCTATCTTCGTCTGGGCAGGGGCGGCGAGCAGAAAATCCACGAAAAAATCGATAACTTCCAAATCGGTAAGGCGATTAAAATTCAGGACGGCTCACGCATAGCAATCTTCTCGACGGGCGCTATTTTCGACGAGGCTAAGGGCGCAATAGAGCTGCTTGAAAAGGAAGGCATTTCTGCTGCGCTTTACACCTTCCCGACGGTAAAGCCGATTGATAAGGAAGTCATCACCGACTGTGCAAAGCGCTATGAGGCGGTTATCACCGTTGAGGAGCATAACATTATCGGCGGCTTCGGCAGCGCAGTTTCCGAGGTAATGGCGGAAATGAGCGAGAAGAAGGCAAAACTCGTGAGAATCGGACTTAACGATATGTATTCGTGCATAGTCGGCACACAGAAATATCTCCGCAACGAGTACGGTATGAGCGCCGTAAAGATTGCGGACAGAGTAAGATCGGAGCTTAAATGAAAACTGTACTGATTTTATCAAACGATTTTACTACAATTTACAATTTCCGCACCGAGCTTGTAAAAAGGCTGCTCAGGGAAGAATACAGAGTGCTTCTCTCACTTCCCGAAGACGACCGAAACTCCTTTTTTGAGGAGCTTGGCTGCGAGGTTATAAAAACGCCGATTTCACGTTTCGGCACCAATCCGCTTCAGGATATGAAAACCTACAAGTTCTATAAGGCGTTGATTAATGAGCAAAAGCCCGATGCCGTGTTGTCGTTTACCGCCAAGCCGAACATTTACGGTTCGCTTGCGTGCAGAAAAACAAAAACAAAGTGCATCTGCAACGTAACGGGACTCGGTTCGAATTTCCAGTCGGAAAACATTATCAAGAAGATTATGCTTTTCCTTCAGAAGTATTCCTACAAATTCGCAAAAACCGTTTTCTTCCAGAATACGCAGAATATGGAGTATTTCAATTCCAAAGGCATTGCGAAGGACAATTCAAAGCTTCTTCCCGGCTCGGGAGTCAATCTTGAGGAAAACGCATTTGAGAAAAATACTCTTAAGGACAGACCGAAATTCGTCACCGTTTCACGAATCCGTAAGGACAAGGGCTTTGACGAGCTGTTTGAGGCGGTAAGAAAGGCGAAGGCTGACGGACTTGACGCCGAATTTCACGTACTCGGCTGGTATGAGGACGATTCCTATAAGGCAGTTACCGAGGAAATGCAGGAAAAGTACGGACTTATCGTTCACGGCTCTGTGCCTCACGAGCAGGTTCACGGCATTATAAGCAAATGCAACTTCCTTATTCATCCGTCGTATCATGAGGGCATGTCCAACGTAATACTTGAGGCGGCGGCAACCGGTCTTGTGTGTCTTGCATCCGACATAAACGGCTGCAAGGAGGCAATTGACGACGGAAAAACAGGCTTCCTTTTCAAAGTGAAGGACTCCGGCTCGCTTTATGAAGCGATAAAAAAAGCGTCGGAGCTTTCGCAGGATGATATTACGAAAATGAGTGAGCTTTCACGGCAGAAAATGAAAAACGAATTCGACCGTGAAATCGTCATTGAAAAATACTTAACGGAAATTAACAGCTAAAGGAGATATATCAAAATGGGACTTTATGAAAGCATAGTTGCAGGAAGTGAGAAAATCGCACTCGTCGGTCTGGGTTACGTAGGTATGCCCATTGCCGTTGCGTTTTCAAAGAAGGTCAAGGTAGTCGGCTTTGACCTTAACGAAAAGAAAATCGAGCTTTATAAAAACGGCATCGACCCCACAAACGAGGTCGGCAACGAGGCAATCAAAAACTGCGCCGTTGATTTTACGGCTGACGAGAGCAGATTAAAGGAATGCAAATTCTTTATCGTTGCCGTACCCACACCCGTCAACGACGACCACACTCCCGACCTCTCACCCGTTGAGGGCGCAAGCGAGATAGTCGGCAGAAATCTTACCAAGGGCTCAATCGTTGTCTATGAAAGCACGGTTTATCCCGGCGTTACCGAGGACATCTGCGTACCGATACTTGAAAGAGAGTCGGGTATGAAATGCGGCGTTGACTTCAAAATCGGTTATTCGCCCGAGAGAATCAATCCCGGTGACAAGGTTCACCGTCTTGAAACCATCACAAAAATTGTTTCGGGTATGGATGACGAAACCCTTGACACGGTTGCGAAGGTTTACGAATTAGTCGTTGCCGCAGGTGTTCACAGAGCTGCAAATATCAAGGTTGCCGAGGCTGCAAAGGTTATCGAAAACTCACAGAGAGATATAAATATCGCCTTTATGAACGAGCTTTCAATCATCTTCAACAAGATGGGCATTGACACCAAGTCCGTCCTCGAAGCGGCAGGAACGAAGTGGAATTTCCTTAAATTCTATCCCGGTCTTGTCGGCGGCCACTGCATAGGCGTTGACCCGTATTATCTTACATACAAGGCTGAGGAACTCGGCTATCACAGCCAGATTATCCTTTCGGGCAGACGCATCAACGACGACATGGGCAAGTACGTTGCCGAAAGCACCGTTAAGAATCTTATCAAGGCTGACGTATCAATCAAAAACGCAAAGGTTGCGATTCTCGGCTTTACCTTTAAGGAGAATTGCCCCGACACAAGAAATACAAAGATTATCGACATCTACAACGAGCTTAAGGAATACGGCATCACCGCAACGATTGCCGACCCTGCGGCTGACGCAGACGAGGCGAAGAGGCTTTACGGCATCGAGTTTGTCGATATGAATACGATCAAGGACTGCGACGCCGTTATTCTCGCCGTTGCTCACGAGCAGTTCAAATCGCTCTCTCAGGCTGACTTTGACAGAATGTTCAAAACAGGCGACAACTCGAAGAAGGTTCTCGTCGATATCAAGGGACTTCTTGACAGAAGAGAATACGAAGCTGCAGGCTACAATTACTGGAGATTATAATGGCTGCAAAAACGGAAGATAAGTTAATTGATATTGCAAAGCTGTTTTTTGCCTTTGCTGTAGTTGCAATTCATACGTCGTTACTTGACTTTTTCGGACAGGCAGTTTCCGACGAAAGACAGAAGCTTGTCTATGCGGTCGGAAGACTTATTCTATCCCTTGCGGTTCCGTTCTTCTTTGTATGCTCGGGATACTATTTCAAGCCGAACGGCAGGTTCATTCCGAAGCAGGTTAAAAGGCTGCTGGTTCCTTACTTTTTCTGGTCCTTACTGTATACGGCTGTAATATCCGTTTCAAACAGGAGCATTGATTTCAAGGGCATTATAAAGGGCTATCTTATTGCTTCTCCCGGCGCTGCTATGTGGTTTGTCGGCGCAATAATCATCAGCTTTGTAATACTCAACAGAGTCAGGTCGAAAAAGGCCGCTATAGCGGTTTTTGTTGTGTCTCTCGTCTTTTATTTCATAGGACTCGGTCTCAACAGTTACTCATCTCTGTTTGTCGGCACTCCGGCACAGGCGCTTTTGCAGAAATATTATTTTGATATTTTCGAATCAAGCCGTAATTTCCTTTTCCTCGGTTTGCCGTTTATCAGTATAGGTTATTATTTCGGACAGTTTGCTAACAAAAATAAAAGGTCAAAATACGTCTTGCTGACGCTGTTCGTATTGGCGTGTATCGGAACGGTTGCCGAATTCTTATTCCTGTATTCAAAACCGGAGCCGATGGAAAACGGAGTCCGTTACTATTTCTCAACTCCGCTTGCAGTTGCAACGCTTATGCTTATTCTGGCAGGTATTGAGATTAAATCGGACAGAAATTTCAGATATGTCCGCAAGCTTTCATCGGGAATATATTTTTCTCATCTGACCGTTCTCGTCGTGCTGACGACCGTCAACGGCTTGCTGTATCATTTCGGACTCAAGGGCAGCTCGTTCCCGAACAGCGCTCTGTTCCTTCTTACATCGGTTTGTTCATTGATCTTTACAAGCATTGTAATAAAAATAAACAACAAATACCTCAATAAGATAATTTGAATTACTGGAGATTATAATCATGGGCTTTACTGAAATCACATTTCCCGAAAATACGTTATTCCTCGTTACGGGCGGCGCGGGCTTTATCGGCTCGAATCTCTGCGAGGCAATACTTAACAAGGGCTGCCGTGTGCGCTGCCTTGACGATTTATCTACGGGCAAGCAGGCAAACGTTGACATGTTCCTTGACAATCCAAATTATGAATTTATAAAGGGCGACATCAAGGACCTTGATACCTGTATGAAGGCTTGCGAGGGCGTTGACTACGTTCTCAATCAGGCTGCGTGGGGAAGCGTTCCCCGTTCGCTTGAAATGCCGCTGTTCTACTGTCAGAACAATATTCAGGGTACGCTCAATATGCTCGAAGCGGCAAGACAGCAGGGCGTTAAGAAATTTGTTTACGCATCGTCATCGTCCGTTTACGGCGACGAGCCGAATCTGCCCAAGACTGAGGGCAGGGAGGGCAATCTGCTCTCACCCTATGCGCTTACGAAAAGATGCGACGAGGAATGGGCGAAGCTCTACACCATGCATTACGGTCTTGACACCTACGGTATGAGATACTTTAACGTTTTCGGCAGACGGCAGGACCCCAACGGCGCTTATGCGGCGGTTATTCCGAAATTCATAATGCAACTTATGCGCGGCGAAGTTCCCACAATCAACGGCGACGGCAAGCAGAGCCGCGACTTTACCTACGTCGATAACGTCATCGAGGCTAACCTCAGAGCCTGTCAGGCTTCTCATGAGGCGGCGGGCGAGGCATACAACATAGCCTACGGCGGCAGGGAATACCTCATAGACATTTACTACGGTCTTACAAAAGCACTCGGTGTGGATGTTAAGCCGAATTTCGGACCCGACCGTAAGGGCGATATAAAGCACTCCAACGCCGACATTTCCAAGGCGAAGAGACTTCTCGGCTATGACCCGAGTTATTCCTTCAAGGACGGTATCGCCCTTGCGATTGAGTGGTATAAGGAGAATCTGTAATGTTCGATTACAAAAAGATTTTCAGAAACAGAGAGGCAAGGTTAAAGCTCATCGACTCTCTGAAGTTTATACCGACAAAGCCTTATTTAAAGCTTGTCTATAAAATCAAAACGGGAAAGGCGCTTAATCTCGACAGTCCCGTCGGCTTCTGCGAAAAGCTTCAGTGGCTTAAGATTCACGATATTCATCCCGAATACACTCAGCTTGTTGACAAGACAGCCGTTCGTGATTACATTACCGAAAAAATCGGCGAGGATTATCTCTTTCCGCTTCTCGGAAGCTGGGAGAAATTTGAGGACATCGACTTTGACTCTCTGCCCGACAAATTTGTTCTCAAATGCAATCACGATTCGGGCAGCGTGAAAATCATTACCGACAAAAGCCAGATCAATAAGGACGAGCTTTCCGCCTTCTTTAATGGCAGGCTTAAGCTCAATCCGTATAACGCCGGCAGGGAATACCCCTACAAGGACGTAAAGCCGCTTATAATGGCGGAAAAGTTTATGGAATCCTCCGACGGCAAGGGCATTAACGACTACAAGTTTTTCTGTTTTGACGGAAAGCCTGAGATTATGTTTGTCGCAACCGACAGAGCCGTTGACGTGCGTTTTGATTTCTACGATATGTCTTTCAACCATCTGCCGATTTATAACATCCATCCCAATTCCGACGGCGTCGTTGAAAAGCCGAAGTGCTTTGACGAGATGAAACAGCTTTGCGAAAAGCTGACGAAGGGTATGAAGTTCGTCCGTCTTGACCTGTATGAGATTGACGGAAAGGTATATTTCGGAGAATTCACGTTTTTCCACGGCGGCGGTTTCTATCTGTTTGAGCCCGATGAGTGGGAAAAGAAACTCGGAGACCTGATTAAAATCTGATTCGGTGAGAATATGTCATTAAAACAGTTACTCGCAAAAACCCCTTTTATCGATATTTACAGACAGCATAAAAAGAACGCTTATCAGTCACAGCTTGACGCCATGACCGATGAGCAGTTCATCCGCTTTATCTATAAAAAGAATTTCGGGCGCGAGATTAATCTCGACTCTCCCGAAACCTTCAACGAAAAGCTTCAGTGGTTAAAGCTTAATTACCGAAACCCTCTTTACACACGGCTTGTCGACAAATACGAGGTAAAGCAGTACGTTGCCGAAAAAATCGGTGAGGAATATATCATCCCGACTCTCGGCGTATATGAGAGCTTTGACGAAATTGATTTTGATAAGCTTCCCGACAGTTTCGTGCTCAAATGCACACACGATTCGGGCGGACTTGTAATTGTAAAGGACAAGTCGAAGTTAGATAAGAAAAATGCAAGGCAGATTATCAACGCTTCACTGAAAAGGAATTTCTATCTTCAGTCGCGTGAATGGCCTTACAAAAATGTAAAGCCGCGTATAATTGCCGAAAGCTATATGGTGGATTCGAAAACCGCCGAGCTTCGCGATTATAAGTTTTTCTGCTTTGACGGCGAGGTTAAGGCAATGTTTATTGCAACAGAAAGGCAGAAGCAGGGCGAGGACGTAAAATTCGACTTCTTTGACGCCGATTTCAACCATCTTCCCTTCAGGCAGGGACACGACCACGCCGCAACGGAGCCCGAAAAACCCGTCTGCTTTGACGAGATGAAAAAGCTTGCGGGTGAGCTTTCAAAGGGATTCCCCGAGGTCAGAATCGACTTTTACGAGGTTGACGGCAGGGTTTATTTCGGTGAATTCACCTTCTTCCATTTCGGCGGCTTTATGAAATTTGAGCCCGAGGAATGGGATTATAAATTCGGCGAGTGGATTACGCTACCCGAAAAAATGTTAAGTGAGTGAAAAATGAGAGTATTACAGATTAACGCCGTGTACAATCAGCTGAGCACGGGCAGGACGACAACCGAATTACACAATGCCCTTCTTGAAAACGGCATTGACTCCTTCTGCGCCTTTGCTCAGTCAAACGTTGAGGGCGGCGAAAATCTGTACCGCATAGGCACTCCCTTTGACAGAAAGCTACACGCTTTTCTTTCACGCCTTTCGGGTAAGCAGGCGTATTTCTCAAAGGGCGCAACAATAAAACTGATTAAGTATATGGACGAAATCAAACCCGATATTGTCCATTTAAGAAATTTTCACTCAAACTATATCAATATGCCGATGATACTTGATTATCTCGGTAAAAACGGCATAGCCACGGTGGTAACGCTTCACGATTTCTTTTTCCTGACGGGAAAATGCGTTTACTTTACCGAGGCTGACTGCTCAAAATGGCAGACAAAATGCGAAAACTGCCCGAACCTTAAAAACGGCAACCCGACGTGGTTTTTCGACAGAACCGCCGATATGTTCCGTGATAAGTACGAGCTGTTTTCAAAGATAAAGAAACTCGCCTTTGTCGGCGTTTCCGACTGGGCGGCTGACGAGGCGAAAAAATCCCCGATTACCGCGAACGCAACCGAGGTTAAGAGAATATATAACTGGATAGACTTGGATAGATTCAGACCGCTTGACGTTGAAGCGGAAAAGAAAAGACTCGGACACGAAAACGAGTTCGTGATTCTCGGCGTTGCTGCAGTATGGGATGAGCGTAAGGGCATAAGCGACTTTATCCGTCTTGCCAAATCCCTTTCGGAGTATAATGATGTTAAGGTTATCCTTATCGGACCCGTTCCGAGAGTCAGCTTGGATGACGGAGAAGACGGACTTGAATACGTTATACCCGTCGGCTCAACCGACAGCGTTGACGAGCTTGTAAGTTATTACAACGCCGCCGACGTGCTTGTTACTCTTTCGACCGAGGAAACCTTCGGCAAGGTTTCGGCGGAGGCGCTTTCCTGCGGCACACCCGTCGTATGCTACAACGCAACGGCAAATCCCGAGCTTGTCGGCGAGGGCTGCGGCTATGTCGTTGAAAAGGGCGACCTTGACGGCGTCAAAAATGCAATTCTGAAAATTAAGGAAGATACAAAAGCGAATTATTCGCAAAACTGTATCGGCTTTTCACATAAAAACTTCGATAAGGATGAATGTATAAAGCAGTATATTCTGCTTTACCGTCAGCTTCTCGGAGAATGATATATTAAAATTTTGCGGAAAGGAGGAAATAAATGGTTGCTTATTACATCGTTGGCGTAATGGCGGTAATGCTCGGCTTTATGTCGTATTTTATTCCCGAGAGAAAACTCGGAGACCTTGAAAACAGACGTAAGCTTATCAATAAGCACGACTGGTATTTTATTGCCGTCGCACTGTTTCTGTTTGTGCTTCTGGTGCTCGAGGATACTTCTTCGAACAGCGATCTGCTCAAGAGCTATGAGCCTGCGTTTTACAGGCAGGAGTACCGTACGCTTGATTACTACATATCGCGTTATCCGTCGGTTAAGGATCCCGTTTACCATATCTGTACTCTTTTGTTTCAGAGACTCGGCTTCAGCTTCTATACCTGGAAAGCGCTTGTTGCCTTTCTTTTCGTTTTCAGTACATACAGACTGATTCACCATTACTCAAAGAATCCTTCTCTGAGTTATCTTGTAATTATCAGCCTCGGTCTGTTTAACTTCTCTTTAAGCGCAATGCGTCAGACTATCGCTCTGTCAATACTTTGCTTCTCGTATGAGTTTTTGAAAGAAAAGAAACTTCTGCGTTTTATGCTGATAGTCGGAATAGCCGCTCTTTTCCACCGAACCGTCTTTATTTTCCTCCTTGCGTATCCTGTTTATCATCTTAGGGCAAAAAAGAGCACGATTCCCATTCTTGCCGCGGTCGGCACTCTGATTATTGTGTTCTCGAAACAGTTGACTGAAATCTACATACAGTGGTTCGGACTTGAGGACACATATAACGACTATTTTGACAGCGACAGGGGACTTACAATCTGGGGTGTCGTCATACTTGCGCTGATATGGGTTTACTGCACTTTCTTCCTTTACAAAAAAGGCTCGAAGCCTTTTGACCGCAATATCTGCAACCTGCTTCTCGTTTCGGTTGTGTTCAGAATTATTTCGGTTTTCTGGGTAGCCGAATTTTTCCGCGTTTCAATGTATTTCTCGGTATTTGACTTCCTGTGTATTGCAGACGCGTGCACCTGCGAAAAGAAGCGTTCCGTTGACAACGTTAAAACGGCGGCGGTTGCGCTGGCGCTGGTTGCGTATTATTTCTACAATCAGCAGCCTAATATAGTAACGTTCGTTTTCAGGTAAGAAAAAATGAAATTTTGTTCGGTAGTATTGAATTACAAATCATACGGCGAAACGCTTGAATGCGTTGAGGCGCTGCTTAATATGAATTATGCGGACAGCGAGATTGTAATTGTTGACAACGGCTCGGGTAACGAATCCGTTGAAATGATTGAAAAGAACTTTTCGGACAATCCCCGTGTGCATATAATTGCGCTCGAAAAGAATCTCGGCTTCGCTGCGGGAAACAACGAAGGCATATATTACGCCCGTGAAAAGCTCGGTGCAGATTTCGTATATGTCTGCAACAGCGATACCGTATCGCATTCGGAGCTGTTCAACGACTTCTTGAAAGCTTATAAAAAGGGTGTCGGAGTTATCACCGTACCCGTAATCCGTCCCGACGGCAGCTATCAGCTTCCCGACGAGAATACCGACGACATAACAAAGAGAATACGCTTCTCAATTACGCATCTTCTGATGGGAATGGCACTTAACCGCATCAGAAAGGGCGGCGCAAAGCAAGCGCAAAAGGTTTTCGAAGCGCCCGACAGCTATAAGAAATATGTGCTTGAGGGCTGTGCATTCTGCCTTACAACGGATTACTTTGAAAACTACAGAGGACTGTATCCGAAAACATTTTTGTACTGGGAAGAAAAGAATCTTCTCTTTATGATTAAGAAGGCAAATCTTGAAAGCGCCGTAGCCGAAACTCAACCCGTTTTACATAAGGTGAAGGGCTCGACGGTTACCGACGATATTACAAAATTCCGTCTTAATCATGCATTCAGAAGTATGATTAAATCCCTTCCGCTTTATTCTATGAGCAGAAAAAGCATTTCGAAAAAATACTGAAACCGCAGAGGCTATTAAATGAACAGAAAAATCGGCGTTATATATTCATATGCTTTAATGCTTGTCGAGGTTTTCTCGGCAATGCTTTTCACGCCGTTTTTAATAAGAATGCTCGGCAAACCCGATTACGGCGTTTACCAGCTTATAATGTCGATTACCTCGTATCTTACGCTTCTTGACCTCGGTATAGGAAATGCGGTTGTTCGTTTCATGGCGAAATTCCGCACAAATAACGACCTCAAAAAGCAACGGGAGTTTCTCGGCATCGTTACTATTTACTATGCGGCAATTGCGCTTATTGCGGTAATTGTCGGCGCGGTGCTGATTGTGGTTTTCCCGACAGCATTTGCAAACGGACTTACGCCCGACGAAATCGCAACCGGCAGAAAACTGCTTGTTATTACCGTACTCAACGCCGCCGTAATGCTCGGCACGTCGAGTTTTTCTACCACTCTCGTTTCCTATGAGCGCTTCTCCTTTTCAAAGGGAATGAGCATACTCGCAACGCTTGCGAGAATACTCGTCTGCGTAATCGCGCTCAAACTCGGCTTCGGCAGCTTCGGCGTGGTCGTAACATATTTCCTTGCAAATGTAATTACAAGAGGACTTTATATAATTTATGTGCTCAGGGTGCTGAAGCTGAAACCCGTATTCAGAAATCCCGATTTCGCATTTATAAAGGAAACTGTGTCGTATTCATCCTTTGTTCTTCTTCAGATGATTGCAACACAGATAAATGCGATGGCTGACTCGGTGCTTCTCGGAATACTCGCCAAAGGCTCGGCGGCAATAATAGCCGTTTACGGAGCGGGAGCTCAGATTATTCAGTATTTCAAGACTGTCGGCACTCACGTCAACGGCGTGCTTATGGCAGGTGTCGTAAGGCTTGTCGAGGGCGGTGCAGGTCCCAAGGAACTCGAGAAGGAAATGGTGCGCATAGGCAGACTTCTGTTTATGATGCTCGGTCTGGTTTTCACCGTGTTTATCGTAAACGGAAAACAGTTTATGATACTCTGGGCGGGAGAAAGCTATGAAAAGGGTTACATGGTTGCGGTCGCGATTATGGTTCCCGTTATGTTCCAGCTCGTTCAGAATATCGGCAATCAGGTGCTTTGGGCTATGAACAGACACAAGACTCAGGCGGTAATTCAGATTGTCTCGGCTCTTGTCAATATAGTGCTTACGGCGCTTCTGATAATGTGGAAGCCGCTTGAAGGCGCGGTTATCGGCTCGGTTATCGCACTAACAATAGGCGACGTCGTATGTATGAATACAATGTTCAGACGCGAAATCAAAATCAGTCTTATCGGATATTATTCGGGACTGTTTAAGGGCGTGCTTGCCTCGCTTCTTATTTGTGCCGCGGCGGGAATTGCGTTTAACCGCTTTATCGCGGTCGGCGACGGCTGGCTGTCGCTTGCGTTAAGATGCGCCGTTATGCTTGCGGTTTACGCATTAACAATGCTGACATTCGGAATGAACAGCTACGAAAAGGATATGCTGTTCAGACCGTTGAAGAAAATAAAGAGTAAACTTACTAAGAAGGGTGATATAAATGTTCAAGGGTAAGACCTTAATGATTACGGGCGGAACGGGCTCGTTCGGCAACGCCGTACTCAACCGTTTTCTTACAAGCGACATAGGCGAAATCCGTATTTTTTCACGTGACGAGAAAAAGCAGGACGATATGCGCCACGAGTATCAGCAGAAGTATCCCGAATATGCCGACAAAATCAAGTTCTTTATCGGCGACGTAAGGGATCTGCAGTCGATTAAAAATGCCATGTACGGCGTTGACTATATCTTCCACGCGGCGGCGCTCAAGCAGGTTCCGTCGTGCGAATTCTTCCCCGTCGAAGCGGTCAAGACCAACGTGCTCGGCACGGATAATCTGCTTACCGCCGCTATCGAGTCCGGCGTAAAGAGCATTATCTGCCTTTCAACCGACAAGGCTGCTTATCCCGTAAATGCCATGGGTACTTCCAAGGCTATGATGGAAAAGGTTATCGTTGCCAAGTCGAGAACCGTCAGCCCCGAAAAGACAAAAATCTGCTGCACACGTTACGGCAACGTAATGTGTTCAAGAGGCTCCGTAATACCGCTCTGGATTGAACAGATAAAGAGGGGAGAGCCCATTACAATCACCGAGCCGAATATGACGCGCTTCATTATGAGTCTTGACGAGGCGGTTGACCTTGTGCTGTTTGCCTTTGAACACGGTGAGAGCGGCGACATTCTCGTTCAGAAGGCGCCCGCGTGTACGATAGGCGTACTTGCCGAGGCGGTTAAGCAGCTTTTCTGCCCAGACACCGAGATAAGAGTTATCGGCATCCGCCACGGCGAAAAGATGTACGAAACCCTGCTGACCAATGAGGAGTGCGCGCACGCAACCGATATGGGCGATTTTTACAGAGTGCCCTGCGACAAGCGCGACCTCAACTATGATAAGTATTTCACCTCGGGCGATACCGAGAGAAATGTTCTTACCGAATTCAATTCAAATAATACCGAGCTGCTGAGCGTTGAACAGGTAAAGGAAAAGCTTCTTTCCCTTGAATACATCAGAAACGAGCTTGAGGAGATTAAGAAATAATGAAAATTCTTGTAACGGGCGCAAAGGGTTTTGTCGGAAAAAACCTTATAGCCCGACTTGAAAATATCCGTGACGGTAAAATAAAGAACTCGCCGATTACCGACAGCATTGAGATACTGCCCTATGATGTCGGCTGCGACGGCGAGCTGGAAAACTACTGCAGGGAATGCGATTTTGTCGTTCATCTTGCGGGCGTCAACAGACCGAAGGACACGAGCGAGTTCAGAACCGACAACGTCAATTTCACCGAAAAACTTGTCGGACTTCTTGAAAAGAATTCAAACAACTGTCCGATTGCCTTTGCCTCGTCAATTCAGGCGGCGCTTGATAACGAATACGGCAGAAGCAAGCTCGAGGCAGAAAAAATACTCAGGGCACACGGTGAAAAGACCGGCGCAAAAGTTGTGATTTACCGCTTTACCAACGTCTTCGGAAAATGGTCAAAGCCTAATTACAACAGCGTTGTCGCAACCTTCTGCCACAACATTGCAAGAGGTCTGCCCATTACCATAAGCAGCAGGGAAAACAGGGTAGTGCTCATTTACATAGATGACGTTGTAAACGAGATTATTAATGCGATTGTCGGCATGCCCAATATCACGGGCGAGTTTGCCGACGTCGCAGTAAAGCATACCGTCACCCTCGGCGAGCTTGCCGATACCTTATACTCGTTCAAGGCTTCGCGCGAGAGCCTTGCAGTCCCGGACTGCACCGACGGCAGTTTCAGAAAAAAACTTTACAGCACCTATCTTTCATTTTTACCCGAGGACGGTTTTGCTTACCCGCTTAAAATGAATGTTGACCAGAGAGGCTCGTTTACCGAAATACTCAAGACCGAAAATAACGGTCAGTTTTCGGTTAATATTTCAAAGCCTCATATTATAAAGGGCGAGCACTGGCACGACACCAAGAATGAGAAATTCCTCGTAGTCAGCGGTACGGGCGTAATCCGCTTCCGTAAAATCGGCTCGGACGAGGTGATTGAATACTTTGTTTCGGGCGATAAACTCAGAGTAGTTGATATTCCGACGGGCTATACCCACAACATTGAAAACCTCGGCGATACCGACATGGTTACCTTTATGTGGTGTAACGAGTGCTTCAACCCCGAAAAGCCCGACACGTATTTTCTGAAGGTTTCTCAGGACGAAAAAAAGGAAAATCCGAAAAAGAAAATACTTGTTCTCGGTGCAGGCGGTATGGCGGGACATATTGTATATAAGTATTTTGAAGAGCAGGGTTACGACGTAACGGGCTTTGATACCTATGAAATCCCGAATACAAAATGCATTGTCGGAAACGTTTTTGATTCCGAAGGCTTTAAGCATATACTGCGTATCGGCAATTACGACGCAGTGCTAAACTGTATCGGACTTCTCAATAAAGCCTGCGACGAAAACTATTCAGCGGCGCTGTATCTCAACGCGTGTCTTCCGCATCTTATCTGCGACGCGCTTAAATGTATGAACACGAAGGTTGTTCATATCAGCACCGATTGCGTATTTACGGGCGATAATTCGCCATACGACGAATATGCCGAAAAGGATGCGCCCGACAACTACGGCAAAACCAAGGCGCTCGGTGAAATCGACGGTAAGAATCACGTCACTTTCCGCACCTCGATAGTCGGGCCCGATACACGCGAAAACGGACCGAGCCTCGTCAACTGGTTTATGTCGCAGACGGGCAGCGTTACCGGCTTTTCAAATGTTATCTGGACGGGCGTTTCAACCTTGACGCTTGCAAAGGCTATGGAATACGCGGTTAACAGCGACTGCGAGGGCGTTTACAATCTTGTCAACAACGCCTCTATAAGCAAGTGCGATTTGCTCAGGCTTTTCAGCAGGTATCTGCGAAACGGCGAAGTGGAAGTCAACGAAAATCCCGAAAGCGTTTCCGATAAAACGCTTGTCAGCACAAGGGATTTCGGCTTCAATGTTCCGTCCTATGACGAAATGATAAAGGAATTAGGTGAGTGGATTGATTCCCATAAGGAATTATATCCGCATTACTTCAGATAAAGTGAGGAATTGATATGTCAAAGTTAAAGGTAATGACAATACTCGGAACAAGACCGGAGATTATCCGTCTTGCGCCGACCATCAAGTGCGCCGACAGGTATTTCGACCACAAGCTCGTACATACCGGTCAGAACTACGACTACACGCTCAACGAGGTCTTTTTTGAGGACCTTGAGCTTCGCGCGCCCGACTTCTACCTCAATGCGGTAGGTAAGAATTTAGGTGAAACAATGGGTAATATCATTTCAAAGTCCTACGACCTTATGCTTGAGGAAAAGCCCGACGCAATACTTATACTCGGCGACACGAACTCGGCATTGTCGGCAATTTCGGCAAAGCGCCTTAAAATCCCGATTTTCCATATGGAAGCGGGCAACCGCTGCTGGGACTGGAACGTGCCGGAAATGATAAACCGTACAATTGTTGACCATATTTCCGATATCAATATGCCCTATACCGAGCACAGCCGCCGATATCTTCTGAACGAGGGCGTTGACGGCAAGACTATGTTTGTCACGGGCTCGCCGATGCCCGAGGTATTCAAAATGTACTCGGACAAGCTCGATAAGAGCGACGTGCTTGAAAGACTCGGACTTGAAAAGAGAAAGTACATTCTGCTTTCCTCTCACCGTGAGGAGAATATCGACAACGAGGAGCATTTCATATCGCTTATGACGGCAATCAATGAGATAGCCGAGGAATATCAGATGCCCGTTATCTATTCAACTCATCCCAGAAGCAGGGACAGAATCGAAAAGAGAGGCTTCAAATTCCATCCGCTCGTACAGTCATTAAAGCCCTTCGGCTTCTTTGACTACAACAAGCTTCAGCAGAACGCATACTGCGTACTTTCCGATTCGGGTACTCTTTCCGAGGAGAGCGCAATGCTCGGCTTCCCCGCAGTGCTCATAAGAACATCTACCGAGCGCCCCGAGGTGCTCGACAAGGGCACGGTAGTCGTAGGCGGCATAAAGGGCGAGGACGTCAAGCAGGCTATGGATTTAGCCGTATCAATGTTTGACAATAAGGAGGAGACGGTACTTCCTCCCGATTATGAGGATACAAATGTTTCCGTAAAGGTCTGCAAGATTATTCAGAGCTACGCCAAGATAGTCAAGCTGACCGTCTGGAACGAGTTTTAATAAAGGAGAGAAAATTATGTCAAAGTATTCAGGAACACAGACCGAAAAGAATCTTCAGGCTGCTTTTGCCGGTGAGAGCCAGGCAAGAAACAAGTACACCTATTTCGCATCGAAGGCAAAGAAGGAAGGCTATGAACAGATAGCCGCACTTTTCTTAAAAACCGCCGACAATGAGAAGGAACACGCAAAAATGTGGTTCAAGGAGCTTGAGGGCATAGGCTCGACAGCCGAGAACTTAGGCGCTGCCGCAGACGGCGAAAACTTCGAGTGGACCGATATGTACGAGGGCTTTGCAAAGACAGCCGAGGCAGAGGGCTTTGCGGAGCTTGCCGAGAAATTCCGTGCAGTCGCCGCTATTGAGAAGCATCACGAGGAGCGTTACAGAGCGCTGCTTAAGAACGTTGAAACTGCAAAAGTATTCGAAAAGAGCGAGGTCAAGGTTTGGGAATGCCGTAACTGCGGTCATATCGTAGTCGGCACGAAGGCGCCCGAAATCTGCCCCGTATGCGCTCATCCTCAGGCTTATTTTGAGATTAACGCAGAGAACTATTAATACTGTTAATTAATACCGTCATGGGAGGGTGTTTATGAAAAAGAGAATAAGATTTCTGATAAACACCCTTGAAGGCGGCGGCGCCGAAAAGGTGCTTGTCAATCTTGTCGGCAATCTGCCGCAGGACGAATACGATGTAACCGTAGTCAGCGTAACGGGCGGCGTGTTTGAAAAGAGTCTGCCCGCTCACGTTAACTACAAAAAGATTGTTAAAACGAACAATCCGTTTCTCAAAAAGCTTTTTGAAAAGCTTGTCTGCAAGCTGCCGTATTCTGTTTTCAATTCACTTTTCCTAAAGGGCGAATACGACATCGAGGCAGCCTATATTCACGGCTTCCCGACAAGAGTTATCGCAAAGAAATGCGGAGGACGGGCTAAAACCCTCGCATTTGTCCACGGTGATTTTTCAAAGAAATTTTCCGTCGGCTCGCTCTATAAGAGCAACGAAGAATGCCTTGAGGAATATAAGAAATTCGACAGGGTCTGCTTTGTTTCCGAACTCGCTCTTGACGGCTTTAAGAAAAGACTCGGCGAGGCTGACAATCTGACGGTTGTTCACAATATCATAGACTACCGTCAGGTTATGAAAAACTCGCGAGAGGAGCCGCCCGTGCGCTTTGAAACCGACGGACTGAAAATCGTTACCGTCGGCAGACTTACCGACGTAAAGGGCTACAAACGGCTGATTGATTGCGTAGGAAGGCTTGAAGAAAAATATAATTTTGAGCTGATTATCGTCGGCGACGGCGAGGATAAGCCTCAACTTGAAAAGCAAATTGCCGATAACGGTATTAAATCGGTAAAGCTCGTCGGCTTTTACGAAAATCCCTACTGCATTATCTCTCAGGCTGACTGGTATATCTGCTCGTCCTATCAGGAGGCGTACAATACCGCCATTGCCGAGAGCATATCGCTCGGCATTCCCGCTCTTACAACCGACTGCGCAGGCATGGACGAAATACTT
>JAEEGL010358711.1_pt1 | contig 22913 bp, 11 predicted proteins | sample 9134231 | NCBI WGS metagenome assembly JAEEGL01 (sample SAMN16246548, study PRJNA631951) | gut metagenome | biome: gut microbiome; feature: rumen; material: fiber-attached | host: Bos | place: Iran: Karaj | collected 2018-10 | reverse complement strand
GGCTCCAACGGCACCATCCTCCTGCCGACTGTCGTCAGCAGCTATCAGTACATCACGGGGCTGCCCAATAATGCGCTGCTGCTGATTGCCGGCAGTGGCAGCACCCACAGCAACTGGGTGCAGACCATGCTGCCGACGTTCAGCTTGCCGCTGTCGTCGCTCGTGATGTCGTTGGACTACCGTTTTGAGAGTGCCAATGCAGGTACCCTCACGGTGGGCTATGTGGACGACACCCTCGGCTTCTTCCCCGTCAAAACCCTGACGCCCCATGCGGGCAGCTATACCCGCGACACAGTCTATTTTGCCGGCAATGTCGCCAGCAACGTTGGCCGCATTGCGCTGCGCTTTGCCTACAATACCTCTTTCTACGGTGTAGTCGTCGACAATATTGAGGTGGTTAGCGCCAATGGCATCCCCACACCACTCGCCCTGACGGTCGACAGCGTAGGTGCTTTTTGTGCCAGCTTCAGCTGGTCGGCGGTAGACAGTGCTACGGCCTATGTGGTCTCCGTTGAGGGCGTGGGTGACACCGTGGTGAGCGGCACCGCCGTGACTTACTGCGGCCTGAACCAGGAGAGCGACTATAACGTCAGGGTGGCTGCTATCGTCGGCGCCGACACGGGCCTCTACACCCCGAATATACCCTTCAGCACCTTGCCTTACTGCGCCTCGCCGGTCGATGTGGCCGTGGACGTCAATGGTGTGGTCACTTGGCAGTATGCTACCAACGGCATGCTCACTCCGACCGGAGCGCTGATTGTGATTACCGACACTGCCACCGGTGCGGTAGCGGTGACCGACACTGTCTACGGCAACAGCTATTCGCCCAGCGGCCTCTATCCGTACCATACCTACTCAATAGTCGTCACCACGCTCTGCGGCGGTGTGTCGAGCAACAGCAGCGACCCCGTTATTATCACTTTGCCGCCTGCCGTCTGCTACGAGGTGCGTGGTCCCCATTCCGAAAGTTACCGCTTTATTGACAGCTATAGTTCATACAACTACAACCAGATGCTGTACCCCGCATCGATGGTAGGAACAGTCGACACACTCTACGGCATTGCTTTCCGTGTGTCCGAGAGCTATACCAACCACTACCGCAATGTGGATATCTACCTGGGCCACACCACGGCCACCTCGATATCCAGCCCTGTCAGCGCTACCAACCTCACACAGGTGGCCGACAACCATCAATACTCCATTGCCGACACCGGTTGGAGCCGCATTCTCTTCGACACTCCATTCGTCTATGACGGCAGCAGCAACCTTATCGTCACGATGGTCGATGTCAGCGGTTTCGATGCCCCCTACAACCCCGGCACCGGCATGCACGCACCGCAGACCGGCGAGGCCTACCTCTACTACTCGAAGGTTTACAGTAGTCGACCCACCCCTGACCCCTACACTCTCAACTTCACGGCATCCAGCTTCAACTGGATTCCCGACATCCAGCTGCTCGGTGGTTGTGACTATGACCAGTGCCTCAGCCCGTGGGTGAGCGTGAGCGGTACCACGACCAACAGCGCGACACTGAGTTGGCAGCAGCGTGGACATGAAACCCTCTGGCAGGTGGAATATCGCGCCGATAGCAATGACCCCTGGATTGTGGCCGACACCACCACTGCCACCACCTACACCCTTGCTGGGTTGTCGGCTGGTAGCACCTATCAGATGCGTGTGGCTTCGCTCTGCGGCGGCGACACCCTCTATGGCGACAGCTTCAATGTCAGTACCGACTGCGACACCGTCAGCCTGCCCTTCCACACCGACTTCACCTTGGGCTACTATCCCTGCTGGATTACCGGTGGCTATGTCTGGGAGACCTTCCCTGGCATCCATCTCATCGCCAATAACAGTAGTTATGATTCCAGAGCCATATCGCCTGCGATAGGCACTGCCTTGTCGAGCGTCAAGGTGACGGTGCGTGCACTGAATCCCAACAACGACAGCTACTATTCCTACCATGATGCTGCTTACGCTGTGGGTGTCTGCGACGCCATTGGCGGCAACGTCGTGTGGATTGACACTGTGCCTATCGTCCAGCGCCACGTGCTGGAGGAGCGTACCGTCTTCCTGCACAACTACAGCGGGAGCCTGCGTCACGTCATCGTGCGCCCCGTCTACGGTACCACCGAACTGCACAGCATCACCCTCGATGCTATCAGCGGCTGTCTGCCGGTACATGACGTATGGGTTTCGCAGCTCACCGACACTTTCGCCACCCTGCAGTGGGAGCCCGAGAGCGACGTCAACAGCTTCGCCGTTTACCTCGACGGTGCCTTGCTAGGCATTGCCACCGGCACCAGCTGGCCGCTTCCGTCGCTTACGCCCAGCACCCAGTACAACGCCTCAGTACGTGAGATATGTGGCGCGGGCGACACCGCGATGGCCATCAACCGCCTCTTCCAGACCGCCTGTGCCGCTACCAGCTTGCCCTATTTCGAGGGCTTTGGCAACGGTGGATATCAAGAGGATATATCGGGTGTTCCCGACTGTTGGACGTTGCGCCGCAACTCCGCTACTGCCTACTACGACCCCGAGCTGCACCTCTATAGTTCGCCCAATGAAGACAGCAGATTTGCTAACTTTGTCTGTTCGCCGTTGCTTAACGTAGGCCCGTGGGGCGGCACCGTGCGCTTCAAAGGCAAGGCTGGCTTCGCCGGCGTGAGCGGAAATGTCCTTGTGGGTGTGATGACCAACATTAGCGACACCTCGTCGTTCATCCCGGTTGTTACCCTCACTCCCGTATGGGGAAATCCCCCGATGCAGTGGTATGAGTTCAACACTGATAGCCTTGGCCTGCCCGACGTGTGGGCGTTTGCAGTCCGCTGGGCGGGTGGTGCGCAGGGTGCCTTCGACTCGCTCTATGTCGAAGTCAACCCCGTGCCGACCTATAGCCTCAGCCTCGCTGTCAACGACACCGCCATGGGCTCCGTCAGCGGCGCCGGCACCTATGATCAGGGTTCGGTGGTCACTATCACAGCCACGCCCAACCCCGGCTACCGCTTCGTACAGTGGGACGACGGCGTGACTACCGCCACGCGCCAGATAACCCTCCGTGACAATAATGTCACCCTCATCGCCTACTTCGAGCCTGTGCCGCAATACACCGTCACGGTCAACGCTGTGATGAACAACGGCAGCCACCAAGACGGCCTCGACGAGATGGTGCACGGCGCCGGCACCTACATGGACGGCGACACCGTCACCCTCGAGGGCGAGGTGCACGGCTGCGCCACCAGTTTCGTCTACTGGATTACCACCGAAGGCGACACCCTCGTCGACAACCCCTACACCTTCATCATCCACTCCGATGTCACCCTGACGGCCGTCTTCGCTATCTTCGGCGGCATCGACGACGTGGAAGGCAGCGTCTTCCGTCTCTATCCCAACCCCGCTAGCACGACGGTGACCGTCGAGGCCGACCGTCCCGCCACGGTGACCTTGCTGGATGTCAGCGGTCGCGAAAGCGGGAAGTGGAGAGTGGGAAGTGGGAAGACCATCCTCGACATCAGCGGCCTGCCTCGCGGCGTCTATTTTGTACGCTTCGACGGCAGTGGAGCAGTGAAGAAGTTGATAGTGAAGTAAAGAAATAAGGCCGCGCAACAGCGCGGCCTTATTCTTATTCTTGTCCCTCTTGCGGTGGCTCCGGTGGAGCAGCCGTCAGCTGGCGCATGAGCATATAGTAGACAGCCACAAAGAGGAGGGCCATCATGATGTCGCCGATGCCCACGAAACTACGTCCCAGGAAGAGGGCCGGAAGCAGCAGGAGTAGCAGGCGGGCCAAGGTGTAGCAGTGGAAGCCGCTCCAGCGCAGGCGCCACATAAGGGCGGCGCCCAACACTTCGAGCACATAGAGCAGTCCGGCTCCGAGGAAGAAGCCTCGCGGCGTGTCGAGCATCTGCTGCATCATCACGCTGAACTGCTCGGGCAGCATGGTGGGGTTGTCGGCATAGATTTGCTGCATGGTGGGTAGCAACAGGGCTGTCATCAGGTAGCTGAAAGCACTCAATCCAGCGAAGATAAAGGTGATGACCAACAGGATATGGAATAATGTCTTTTGCTGCATAGTGGTTAGTGTTCAGTGTTTAGTGGTTAGTGTTCAGTGTTTAATTATAATTAATTCCTCACTTCGGATCCCCACATCAGTTTGTCGCGGATGGCGGTGAAGAAGTTTTGGTTGCCGAGGCGCACGAGGCGGATGGCGAAGGGAGCGCGGTTCAGGGTGAGGTCGGTACCGCCAGCGAGGGTGGTGCGGCTCGAGTCGATGCCGAGGAAGCAGTCGTTGCACACATGCAGCCGTATCTGCGCGGTGTCGGGGATGATGATGGGGCGCAGGGTGAGGGTGTGGGCCGAGATGGGGGTGATGGCGAGACAGCGCGAGTCGGGCGTGAGGATGGGGCCGCCGCAGGAGAGGGAGTAGGCCGTCGAGCCTGTGGGGGTGGCCACGATGACGCCGTCGCCAGCATAGGTGGCCACGAAGAGGTTGTCGACGTAGACTTCGGTGCGCAGCAGCGAGGCCTCCTCGGTGCGGTGCACAAAGACCTCGTTGAGGGCATAACTAGTGGAAAGTGGAAAGTGGAGAGTGGAAAGTTGGAGCAGGGTACGGTCCTCGAGCGTAAAACGACCCGCCAGGAGCTCTTCTACCATGCCGTGGAGGTTTTCCTTGCCCACGGTCGTCAAGAAGCCCAGATGGCCAAAATTGATGCCTAAAATGGGCGGAAAGGCGGCAGGGTTGTCACAGTGTACATATTGCACCGTGCTGAGCAGTGTACCATCGCCGCCGATGGAGAAGAGGTAGTCGCAGCCGTCGGCCGAGTCACCGTCGTGCAACTCACAAGTGGCTATGCCTTTGCTGTGCAGGATATCGACGAGTTCGTCGAGACAGGGTTTTGACTCGTGGTCGATGTGGCGATAATAGAGTGCTATCTTCATATATGGTTACTTTATCAAAGTGACTGTTCCTGAATAGGTTTTGATGGCGCCGGAGTTGAAACGGCACCGCAGCATGTAGACGTAGGCTCCCTGCGGGCTTTCGGCGGTGGGGGTCCAGCCTTCGGCGGGGTTGTCGCTATGGAATACCAGCATTCCCAGCCGGTTGTAGATGTTCAGCTCATAGATGTCGCCCGCCAGCCCTTGGGTGTAGGGGTAGAAGGTGCCCAGACCTTCCTCGTTGGCTATTATGGCGTTGGGGATGTCGATGGCAGGTTCCGGCGGGTCGGGCACCACCACCCAGGCGGTGGAGGAATAGCGGGGGTTCATGCCGCAGGCGTCGAAGACTTCAAGTTGGTAGCAATGCAGCGAATCGTAGGGGTTGATGTCGTGGTCGGCGTAGGAATAGGTGGCCTGGAGCGATTGGAATGAGGTCACCCTGCGCCAGGGGGTACCGTCGATGCTGCGGTAGAGGGTGTACTCGAAGGCGGTGTCGACCTCGAAGGTGAGGTTGATAACATTGGCGATTTCGTCGTAGGCAATATGGCTGATGTTCACCACTGTAGCCGTGTCGACGGTCTGTCGCTCCACCTTTACGATGTTGGAATAGGAGACGAAACCGTCGTTGCCATATGTCTTCACTCGCAGCCAGATACGGGTGGCGGCTTCCGGTATTTCGAAGGTGTGCTCCAGATGTGTGCTGTCGTCGGTATTGTAGAAGTCGACAAAGGCGGTGTCGAAAGGCTCCAGTCGGCGTTGCAAGGTGTAGAGCGGTTGTCCGTCGGGGATGCCTCTATAGGGCGTCCAGCCGACGTCGACGGTGGTCTCGCAATCGGGCACCTCGGCGGTGAGCACCACGTTGCCGAAGGCGGGCGTCAGTTCGCTGACGTTGTAGGCGCTGTCGAAGACATGCAGGCGGTAGAGGTGTTGCTCCAATGGGCTGTGGTCCAAGCAGATGTAGCTGGTGTCGAAACGGCCGAAGACGGTGTCGTAATCGATACAGGGGTTGCCGGTGCAGATATGGTAACCCAGCGTGGCGCTGTCGGCCGAAGGGTGCCAGCGGAGCACTATCTGTTGCGTGGCGCTGTCGACGGTGGCCATCCATCCGGTCACCGGTGCCACCGGCTCTTGGGCCAGAGCCGTCAGTGGAAGCAGCATCATTATGAACATCCGCAGACGCATCAGCTAAGACTTTGGAGTGATACCATCTGGCTGTAGCGGCCACCGAGGGCCATCAGTTCGTCGTGGGTGCCCTCTTCGACGATGCGTCCGCCGTCGAGCACCACGATACGGTCGGCGTTTACCACCGTCGACAGGCGGTGAGCGATGACGATGGCGGTGCGGTCGCGGAGCACCTCGTCGAGTGTCATCTGCAGTTGACGTTCGTTCTCGGTGTCGAGGGCCGAGGTGGCCTCGTCGAGTATCAGCAGGTCGGGCTCGCGAAGCAGGGCTCGTGCGATGCTAATGCGCTGACGCTGACCGCCGCTGAGCAGGCTTCCTCCTTCGCCCAGAGGGGTGCGGTAACCGCGTGGCAACGCCATGATGAAGTCGTGTGCCTGGGCGGCTCGTGCCGCCGCCTCTATCTCCTCCTGCGTGGCGTCGGGGCGCCCGAAGGCGATGTTGGCGCTGACGCTGTCGTTGAAGAGCAGCGTCTCTTGGTCGACCACACCGATGTGGGCACGCAGGTCGTTCAGACTCAAGTCTTTGATGGGTATGCCCTCGAAGCGTATCTCGCCATCGGTCACCTCGTAGAAGCGGCAGATGAGGTCGGCTACGGTCGATTTCCCGCTGCCCGAAGCGCCCACAAGGGCCACGGTGCTGCCCCGCTTCACGCTGAGGTTCACATGGTTGAGCACCGGCACGTCGGGCGTGTAAGCGAAGCTGACATCGCGCAGCTCGACGGTAAGGTCTTTAAGGTCTTTAAGGTCCTTAAAATCTTTAAGGTCTTGTTCTTCAGCTTCGTCGAGGAAGGCCGCCACGCGTTCGGCACAGGCTTTGCCTTTCTTTATCTGGGCGATGGCGGTGGTGAGTTCTTTGGCGGGCGGAATCATGAGCACGAAGAGCATGACGTAGCTCACGAAGAGGTCGGCCGTGAGGCCGTGGTCGCCGCGCATGATGAGCAATGAACCGAACAGGAGGATGCCGACCACGATGAGGTTGCCCAGGAAATCGCTCACCGGCGAGGCGGCATAGATGCGGCGGAACATCGACGTGCGACGCCGCGTGTAGTCGCGGTTATAGTCGCGGAACCGACTGTTGCTGAAGTCGATGGCGGTGTAAGCCTTGATGACCTTCAGCCCTCCGATGGTCTCGTCGGTGAGCGACACAAGGTGCGAGTTCATCTCCTGCACCGTCTGCGACTTGCGTTTCAACCGGCGCGAGAGGCCGGCGATGACAAAGGCGACGAGCGGCAACATGCAGATGACGAAGAGGGTAAGCCGCACATTGAGGTAGAAGAGCATGGCCAGGTAGAGCACCAGGCTCACCACTGCCGTCAGCAGCATCTGTATCGAGCCCAGGATATTCTCCTCATATTCAACCATATCGCTCCCGAAGCGCGCCATAACGTCGCCTTTTCGGTGGCGGTCATAGTAGCTCATGGGAAGCCTCATAGCCTTGTGGAACAGTGCGTTGCGCAGGTCTCGGACGATGCGGGTCCGTATAATGCCTATCTCGACGGCCGAGAAGTAGCCGAAGATGTTTTTCAGACTGTAAAGCACGAAGATAAGACCCGAGAAAAGCAAGAGGGCATTCATGCGGCCGAAACTTATCAGCCAGCCGTACAGCCCGTTGAGCCATTGCGCCACGAGGTTGCCGGTGGCGACGGTGGAACTCTCGCCCGTATCGAAGAGTATCTTCAGGAAGTCGGCCACCGAGAGAGCCGTAGCCATAGTGAATATCACGCTTAGTACCACCAACAGCACATACAGTGCTCCGCGAGCACTGTATGGTTTTGAGTATTTGAGCGTTATATTCATTCTATGTGTTTTGTATCCACTTGGTGACGGCCAGCGGGATGCTCCGTAGTTTCTCCGTAGCTTCTCCGAGGATGGTCCGACTGCAGTCGGACCATCCTCGGAGTTGAGTCGGACATGAGTCGGACATGAGTCGGAGTTGAGGGCCCTCTGTGGAGGAGGGTTTAGAGGGTGTAGCCGATGTAGTTGTGGGGGGTGATGCTCTTGAGGCGCTGTTTGACTTCAGGAGCCACCTCCAGCGTGTCGACAAAGTCGCTGATGGTCTTCGCGGTGACCTTCTCGTTGGTGCGGGTGAGTTGTTTCAGCGCTTCGTAGGGGTTGGGGTAGCCCACCGAGCGGAGGATGGTCTGTATGGCTTCGGCCACCACGGCCCAGTTGTTCTCAAGGTCGCGATGCAGGGCATCCTCGTTGAGGAGCAGCTTGCCGAGACCCTTCTCGATCGAGGCCAACGAGATGAGTGTGTGTGCGATAGGCACGCCGATGTTGCGGCTCACGGTCGAGTCGGTCAGGTCGCGCTGCATGCGCGAGATGGGCAGTTTGTGGCTCAGATGCTCGAAGATGGCGTTGGCCAGGCCCAGGTTGCCCTCGGCGTTCTCGAAGTCGATGGGGTTCACCTTGTGGGGCATGGCGCTCGAACCCACCTCGCCGGCTTTGATGCGCTGCTTGAAATACTCCATCGAGACGTAGGTCCACACGTCGCGGCAGAGGTCTATCAGTATGACATTCATGCGCTTGCATGCGTCGAACCAAGCGGCCATCATGTCGTAGTTCTCGATTTGGGTGGTCAGTTGTTGGCGTTCGAGGCCGAGGTGGTTGGCCACGAAGTCGTTGCCGAAGGCGCGCCAATCCATTTCGGGGAAGGCGACCAGGTGGGCGTTGAAGTTGCCCGTGGCGCCGCCGAACTTGGCGGTGAAGGGCAGGCGCTCCAGCTCTTGCAGCTGGCGCTCGAGGCGGTAGGCAAACACGCCCCACTCCTTGCCCAGCGTGGTGGGCGAGGCGGGCTGGCCGTGGGTGTGGGCCAGCATCGGTATGTCGCGCCACTCTTCTGCCTTGGTCTTCAGGAGGTTGAGTATGTTGCGGTAGGCCGGCACCAGCACCTCGTTGGCACACTCTTTCATGCTCAGCGGCACGCTGGTGTTGTTGATGTCCTGCGAGGTGAGGCCGAAGTGGATAAATTCCTTGAGGTCGGCCAGACCCATGGCGTCGAATTTGCCTTTGAGGAAGTATTCCACGGCTTTCACGTCATGGTTGGTGGTCTTCTCTATCTCTTTGATGCTGAGTGCATCGTCGTCGGTGAAGTGGCGATAGATGTCGCGCAGGGCCTCGGCTTTGGCGGCCACGACAGCCAGTTGGGAGCGCACCTCCTTGAGGCGCTCGCTGAGGGCGATGAAGTATTCCACTTCGACGCGGACGCGGTATTTTATCAGCGCCCCTTCGCTGAAGTATTTGGCCAGGGGCTCACATTTGCTACGGTAGCGCCCGTCGACAGGCGAAACAGCATTCAAGGTGTTCATATTTAGATATAAGGGTTTATAGTGTATTATTCATGAATTGGTATTTCTCAAGCAGCTTCTCCACTTTACGGCTGGCGCTTACCTCGCGCAAGGCCTGGCAGTAGAGCGAGTTGTGGGTGTCGGTGCCGAGGAAACTCACCCAGCCGCGCTCGATCATGGCAAAGGCGCGCCGACGTGCCTCGTCGCCGTAGAAGCCGCCCAGCGACAACACGTTGACCTGCATGAGTACGCCTTGGTTGAGCAGTTGTTCCATCCGGGTGCCGTCGATGTTGAGGTAGGGGTAGCGCTCGGGGTGGGCGAGAATAATCTCGTAGCCGTTCATCTGCATCTCGAATATCAACTCGTCGGCCCCCATCATCTGCTGGTGGAGCGAGAGTTCGGTGAGCACATATTTGTCGGCCACCTTGAGGAAACGGGGGTTCTCGAGGCGTGCCTTGAAACCACCGTCGATGCGGTATTCGCCGGCGATGCCGGCCATCTCGATGGTGATGCCGGCGGCTTCGGCGTCGCGAAGCAGTTGCTCATAGCGTTTCACGATGTCGTCCTCTTGGTTGGGGAAGCGGGGATGCTGGAAGTGGGGGGTGATGAAAACCTTTTTGTAGCCCACATCCTGCAGGGTGCGGAGGCATTCGATGCTCTCCTCGGTGCATTTCGAGCCGTCGTCGACCGCCGGAATGAGGTGGCAGTGCATGTCGGTCCCCAAAGCGGCGAAGATGGGGCGTGGGGTGGAGTGTTTTTTGAAAAGGTCGAACAACATGGTTTATGATTGTTTTATACCCGTCTGATGTCGGCGCCGAGGCGGCGCAGACGCTCGTCGATGCGCTGGTAGCCGCGGTCGATCTGCTCGATGTTGTCGATGCGGCTGGTGCCTTCGGCACTGAGGGCGGCGATGAGCAGGGCCACACCGGCACGTATGTCGGGCGAGGTCATGCGCACTCCCCGCAGCTTGTGTTCGTGGTCGAGGCCTATGACGGTGGCGCGATGGGGGTCGCAGAGGATAATCTGGGCGCCCATGTCGATCAGCTTGTCGACGAAGAAGAGGCGGCTTTCGAACATCTTTTGATGTATCAGCACACTGCCTTTGGCCTGGATGGCCACCACCAGCGCGATGCTGATGAGGTCAGGGGTGAATCCGGGCCACGGCGCGTCGGCCACGGTCATGATGCTGCCATCCATGAAGCGCTCAATCTCGTAGTGCTCCTGCGAGGGGATATACAGGTCGTCGCCCCGCTGCCATACCTCGATGCCGAGGCGGCGGAACACCTGTGGGATGAGGCCCAAGTGCTGTACCTGGGCGTTCTTGATGGTGAGGTCGCTCTGCGTCATGGCGGCCATGCCGATAAACGAGCCTACTTCGATCATATCGGGCAGCAGGCGGTGGTCGCAGCCGTGCAACTCCTTGACGCCACGGATGGTGAGCAGGTTGCTCCCCACGCCGCTGATTTTGGCGCCCATCCGGTTGAGCATCGTGCACAGCTGGTAGACGTAAGGTTCGCAGGCGGCGTTCATGATGGTGGTGGTGCCACGTGCCATCACGGCGGCCATCACGATATTGGCGGTGCCGGTCACCGACGCTTCGTCGAGCAGCATGTAGCACCCTTTGAGGCGTTTGGCGCCCACCATATAGGTGCCGCGTTTGTATTCCACCGTGGCGCCCAGGCGCTCCATGCCTATGAAGTGGGTGTCGAGGCGTCGGCGACCTATCTTGTCGCCTCCGGGTTGGGGCACGGCGGCACGGCCGAAGCGGGCCAGCAGCGGTCCTACGAGCATGATGCTGCCACGCAGGGTGCCGGCCTGTTCGCGATATTCGGGGCTGTTCAGCACGTCGAGGTTCACCTGGTCGGCCTGGAACTCGAAGGTGCGGCCGCTCTCGGTGGTGGCGCTCACATCCTGTCGCACGCTGACGCCCAGCAGTTTCAGCAGGTCGATCAGCCGGTTCACGTCGCGTATGTCGGGCACGTCGCTGATGCGCACCTTCTCCGGGGTGAGCAACACGGCGCAGAGCACCTGCAGGGCTTCGTTCTTAGCCCCCTGTGGCACTATCTCGCCGCTCAGCCGGCGGCCTCCGGTAATCTCAAAGCTTGCCATCGTGATATCCTTGTTTAGGCTGCGGTTGCTTTCTTCTTCTTTTTCTTTTTCTTCTTGGCGCCAGCCTCTTTCTTGGCCTGCGAGGCGTTGATGGCGTCGACCAGCTCTTTCGAGTCGTGGAATTGGAAACCGGCTGGCAGTTGTAACTTGCCTTCGCTCAGTTCGCCGAGCTGGTCGGCGATGAGGCCGTCGTCGACGGTGTCGCGGTTCCACTGCAGGTACTGACGTTTCATCGCGTGGGCTATCAAGGCCGTCAGTTGGTCGCGCTCGTCGCTGGCGGGCATCTCCGCGACGGCACGCACCATGTCCTCCAAGGCGCGCCCATAGTGGCGGTAGCGGATGCCTCCGTTGCGCAGCGCGATGCGATGGGGGTGGAAGTTCTCGGTCTCTTCGCGGTTGATAGGGTAGGGGCAGTCGACGTCGAAGTCATAGTCGGCCATGACCATCAGGTGGTCCCACAGGATATGTTTGTAGTCGGTACGCTCTTTGATTTTGGGGTTGAGGTGGGCCATCACGTCGATGATGGTATTGGCCATCTTGTTACGCTCTTCCTTGGTCTCAAGGCTCTTGGCGTAGTTAATCATCTTGACGACGTTGCGCCCGTAGTCTGCTATCTTTAGTTTTTCGCGTTGTGTGTTATACTCCATGTTGGGTTGTTGAGGTTTAGAAGGCCCATGGTCCGCCGGTCATCGTCATGCCGTGGCCAAACGTGCCATAGTAGGGGTTGTAGAGGGGGCCCGGGAATGCGGTGCCGTAGTCGTCGCGCACCACGTGGAAGTGTACCTCCAGGAGGCTGTTTTCGGTAAACTGATAGCCAAAGCCGCCGCTGAAGGCGGTGGCTTGGAGGGGGAGGCTGTGGTCGAGCCAGAGGGGTTGTGCGAAACCGCTCACGTGGGCTATCGAGCCCCAAAGGCGGAAACGGTCGCTCAGCTTGTACTCGGCAGCGGCCCAGAGGGCGCCTATCCGCGTACCCTGACGCACGGGCGCCAAGTCGCGCGGCTTGTGCCCTTGCAGCACATAGTCGACCGGCAGCAGGCTGCCTGCGCTGGCGAAGCCCGCCTTGACGGTGAGCTTGCTGTCGGGATGAAATTCAATCGAGGGGGCCACCCACATCAGCCCTTGCGTCTGTCCGAAGCCGCTGGCCACGCTGGTGCCGGTCGACAGGTGCACCTGAAAGCGCTCCGATGGGGCTTCCTGTGCCCAGAGGGTGGGGCAGGCAAGCAGTAACAGTAGTATGGAGAGCTGTCGGCGCATAGGGATGGGTTGGGTTATTTTCTTTTAAGGTGTTTTTTCGATGAGGCGGGTAATGACAACGACGGGGCGCGGTCTTTATCGTAGTCAGAGTTACCGGTCAGGGTGCCGCGTGTCCAGTTGAAGCCGCCGGAAGGGATGTGGCCGTTCAGGCTGGTGAGCAGGGTGGCCAGGTTTTCGTTGTTGATGGTGGTGATGCCGTCGACACCGTCCTGGGTGCCGCCGACGAGGTGGCAGTCGGTCAACGTGCCGGCGGTCTTCGTTCCGTAGAACTGGGGCGTTGCCGCATCGACCTCGAGGGCATAGCAGTTGTTGACGTGGGCCGAAGCGGTTGACATGTAACCTACCAGAGCGCCATATTTACCCGTCGCGTCGAGTGCGTTGACGACGATATGCTTGACAAGGGTGTAGCAGTTGTTGATGTTACCGCCGTTCTGCACAGCGACGATACCGCCGGCATAGTGGCTGCCACTGGTGTTGTTGAGGGTGATAAACATCGCCGAGTCGTCGACGAAGCAGTTCCTCACGAGACCAGCCTCCAGGGTGGCGACGATGCCGCCCACGTTCTTACCCAGCAGCGAGGTGCTCAGGTTGTGGCAGTTCTCGACGGTGGCGCCATTGTTGATGCACACGATACCGCCCAAATTGCCGCTGGTATGGATGATGCTGTTGGCACTGACGTAGCAGTTCTGGACGGTGGCGCTCAGACCGCCGCTGTTCTGGTAGACGATGCCTCCCCAATTGGTGGCGCCCATCGGTGTGCTGTAATAGCTCACCTCGCAGTAGCAGTCTTTTACCATGTTGTTGTTGGTGTAGCATACGCCGGCACCGTTCACTGCACCAGTAACCGAAACGGGTGCCGTGAGCATACAGCCTTGTATCGTACCGGTGTTCACTTTGCAAATACCGGCGAAGTTGCTGCTGTTCGTGAACGTGCGCATGACAGCGCAGCTGCTGCCCCTGATGGTGCCGTTGTTGGTGATGCAGATACCGGCATAGCAGGTGTTGGCACCTACCTTGCCAAAGAAGGTTCTTTTCTCCAATTCCAGTCCTTCGGACGAGATGTTGCGGCAGTCTTCGATGACGCCGTTGTTGACACCGCAGAGGGGCGAGTAGTCAGTCTCGTTTCGGGGACTATTGCTGTTGAAGTCAAGGCTGCTGTTGGTGATGACGGTCAGTCCGCTCACTACACCGCCATTGGCGATGCTGGTGAAGATTGGGCGGCAGCTCTGGTTGGTGATGCCATGCAAGGCGTGTGCCGCCGTGCTGTAGTAGGTCATGTGTCCGACGAAGTTGGTGATGCTGGTGTCCCAATTGCCGGTGGTGAGGGTGATGTCCGACCGCATGATGCGGAACCAGGTGTTCGAGGTCACCCGCTGTCCGTTGATATAGACGTTGCCCGAGGGGTCGGGAGCATTGAAGCGGTCGCGCACATATACCAAATCCGCTAAGGTGTAGATTTTGAAGGGACGCGTCGAGGTGCCGTTGCCCACGATGGTGGGAGTGCCCGTACCGGCGCTCTCATTGAATGCCGTGATGTCGATGGCGCGCAGGTAGGTGATGCCGTTGCGGCGCGTGTGGGCGTTGAAGGTCTTGGTACATACTTGGCCTGCGGCATTGTAAACCTTCATCTGCAGACGGTAGTTGGTGGTGAGATCCATACCGTGGAAAGCGGGCAGCACGATGTAGAAGCTCTTGAGGTCGTTCTGGTTGAACTCCAGGCTTCCGTCCATGTCAAGGATGAGGGTGTAACCGTCACCGTTGCCGTTGTCCTGTAAAGTTTTGGGAGCTTCAAAAGAGCTGCGCTTGAGATAGGCGTTGAAGCGATACAGGCTGTCTACCTGGAAGCGTCCGCAGAGGGGACGTTTGGTGGCTCCGTCGTAGGAGTCGGGGGCGCTCTCGAAGTCGAGCGACTTCAGCTCTATCTTTGTGATGGCTGTATTGCTGCGCGTGCTGTTGACGAGCTGCAGACGCACCAGACCTGCCAGCGAGTGGAAGTCGAGACGGGGCGGGTCGGGACTCTGACCGGCGCCGGAACCCCATTCCGGACCGTCGTAGGTGGCTATCATCGGCAGCAGCTGGCGCGCATACGACGAGTCGTGGCGGTAGTGCTGCACCGAGTCCAGATACACGTTGGCTTTGAAGCCGTGCTCCCCGGTACCGGTATAGGTCACTAGATGGTTTTTATAGTTGGCAGGGTGTATGCCCACGAACCACGTTGAGGCAGGTGCCCCATCGACTTCGGTGAGGGTGGAGATGAAGACACCGTTGTAGTCGGAGTAGTCACTGCTGCCGGGATTCACCAGCCAGCCGCTATAAAGGGTCTTGGTACCATTGATTTGAGGGGTGCCCGAAGAACCCAGGGAGGCATTGCTGGCAAGACTGATGGAGTCGTATAACTCCCAATAGGTCCACTCTTCGTTTACCAGTTGCACCTTGGCGCCGTTGTTGTCGGCATTCTGCAGTTGCTCCATGGTGGCGTTGAAGGTAAACTCGCGGGATATGGTCTCGACCTCGTTGTCGCAGGCCGAGAGTGCCAGCGTCGCCAGCACTACAAGTCCCCATGCTTTATTGATTCTTTGCTTTCTCATGATCTTTTGTAGTCATAGTTATTCCCATTCACCAGTAGTGAACTGTCCGGAGTTGTCGGTGTATTCCGTTACCTCTTCGGCGGCACGCATCGAGCTGCGGTCGGTACCTTCAATGAGTACGTAGTCGCGGTCGTGCTGGGTGTTCTCCAAAGCCACCGTTACGGCAAAGCCTTTCTCGGGGTTGTAGAGGAAGACCTCAACTGTTGGTTTCAGATAGACTTTCTTCATTGCTTGATCAGTTTTTGGATGGTGACATTGTCGGCCGTGTGCACACGGAGGTAGTAGGCACCGGTCGGGAAGTTGCTGACATCGATGGTGATATCGTTGGCATTACGTGTGTTGTAGTCTTGCAGGCGACGGCCTTCGTTGTCGTAGAGTTCGACGTGGCTCATGGCTGAGGTCGACTCGATGGTGACGCGCGAGGTGGTCGGGTTGGGGTAGACGTGGAGCTTCTGCTCGGTCGGGGTCTCGACGATGCCCTCCTGGCGGTCGACGGTCAGCACGAGGGTGACGATGCTGTCGCATCCCGTAGTCTCGTTCTGCAGCGTGTCGTTGAGTATGATCGAGGTCGAGCCGTGCATCTGCAGCGAGGCTTGGAGCAGGGCCACTTCGGTAGCGGTCAGGTAGAAGCCGTAGCCGCTGTAGGAGTCACCCAGGGTTACCGTGTCGGTAAACTGCTCGCGTGAGGCGTGGTTCACCACTATGCGCAGGATGAAGGTGCTGTCGACCATCATCACCGAGTCGATGTTGTTGCTCACCACTTCGTCGTCGAAGAGGTAGGTCACACCTTCCCATTCCACGCTGTCGCAGCCCGTGACGGTCAGCGAGTCGCGCACCGGAATCATGTCGGGAGTGCCGAAGAGCGGGTAGCCGTGGTTGGTATTCTCGAGGTCGCTGCGCCAGGTGAGGAAGTCGCCGCCCTCTTCGCGTACCCAGATATTCAGCACGCGCGTGAGGTTGTCGACACCGTAGCTACGGGTGCCCAGTTTCACATGGTTGCCCTTGCCACTGAAGTTAGAGCTGTTGGTCGAGACAGCGTTGGAGCGGGTCTGGCCCACACCTCTCTTGCTCGACGTGCTCTCGTAGTAGTTGTGGTTGGCCAACGTGCCTTCGTCAATCACAGCACCCACGCCGCCATCGGTCGATTCACCGTTCAGCTCACCGTAGACGTAGTTGTTCTCGATGACAGTGTGCTTCGAGTAGCCCACCGTACCGCCCACGCGCTGGTTGTGACCTTCGTTGATGTAGTGGATGTAGTTGTTCTTGATGTAGGTACGGCCGTCACGGTCGCCGCTCTTTGTGCCCTTGCTGCTGGGTACATAGGTCGTCGTGGCGTCGGCATAACCGGCGGCACCACCCATGTAGACGGCGTTCATGCGGTTGATGTTGCGCGTGTAGTTGTTGTAAATCCTGCTGCCGGTGGCATAACCCACCATACCGCCGCTATACACAGCGTCGCCAGCATACTTGGCCGAGCTCTTCGACTTTTCGATGGAGGAGCGGTCGGCCTTGCCGAGCATACCGCCGCTGACATAGTGGGTGGTCAGGACGGTGGTGCTGCTCGACTCGTTCTCCAGCGAGTCGATGACAGCGCAGTTGACGATGTTGGTCTGTACGGCGTTGGCCGCTATGGCACCGACATACTGTGCACCGCGCACCATGGAGGCCTCAATCTGGATGCTCTGCACGCGGGCCGAGTCGAGGAAGGCGAACATACCTGTCTCGTTGAGGTTGGGCTCGTTGACGATGAGGTGCTTGATGCTTACGTAGCTGCCGTCGTCCAGCGGAGAGGTGGTGGTTGCATCCGTACCCACACCCACGAAGGCGCCGCGGAAGCGGTGCTGCTGTGTTCCCACGGGGGTCCACTTGTGCGCCGACATGTCGTAGCCGCCGGTCTTGTCGTGCAGGTAGACGGTGTTGAAGAAGAACGGGCGTGCCTGCGTACCGTTCAGACCATTGACGACGCTGATGAACCAGGCCAAGCCGTTCTCGTTGTAGATGTGCACATCGCCGTTGTAGGTGGTCGCAAAGCCGGCTTCGGTGGTGGTGGTGGTGCCGTCGGTCTGGAGGGTGTATGACGGCACGGTGGGACGGGCGCTGTAGATGTAGCTGTCGCTGTAGGCTACACCTCCCAAGGTTGTGTCGTTGACTACATCAATCCAGTAGTCTGCCGGGCTGAAGTAGGCGATGATCGATGTGCTTGCCGAGGGCACCACATAGGTGGTAGGAGTGGTGTAGTAGGGCGAGAAGTCCCACATGACGAAATTCGTGCCACTGGCAGGCGTGGCAGCCAGACGGATGACGTCGCCCTCGCAGAACGAGAGGCTGCTGATACTGCTGCCCGGCAGGCTTTCGTCATAGATAGTGTTATCTACGATACTCCTAATATTACCGTAGGCAGTGTTGGGCGACACATAGGGAGTAATCTTGATGGCTTTGTAGGTACGCACACCCTTGGCGTGGCTACCATTGTAGGGATTCTTATAATTAGTATTGGAGGCAAGGAGAGCATTGGTTGCATTGTCCGACCAATTGGCCACCGGGAAGCTGCCACCATCGCTGTAGACGACAGGCTCGATGTCGTTATCCGAGATGTCCTTCACCAGACGCACCGTCACCTCTTTCGTCAACACGCAGTTGCCGGTGACGTCTTGGGCGCTGACAGTGTAGTGGTAGTTGCCCCCGCTCTGAGTAGGCAGGATGTTCACCGGAGGGGTGACCAGGCTGTCGGTCAGGGCTTGGCGCAAGCCGTCGAATTCGCTGTTCTTGATTTGGTTGTCGACCTCCAGGTTGGTGTAGGTGGTCGTGCGGTTCTGCACCTCGTTGTGGGCATCGTTCTCGTTATACCAAGTGTAGGTATAGGGGAGGAAGCCACCCTGCAGACGGCAGATGAGGGTATCGCCGCCCGTCGGGCAGGAGGCACCGGGCAGCGACTTGTAGTCGACGGCACGGTCGCTCATGAAGTCGGTCGTTGTGCCGTTGCCGGTGACGAACAGGCTGCTGTTGTTGCCCTGCTGGAAGTTGAAGGTGGCGCAACGGTGCAGGTAGGCACGCGTACCGTTGACACCATAGTTGTAGAAGACGTTGTAGCCGTCGTCCGACGAGAAGTTCTTGTTGGTGTAGACGGCTTCCTTCAGCTGGGTAGCCGACGACTGGAAGACGACCTGGATGGTGTCGCGCTCCGTGGGGCCGGGGAACCACTTGCTGATACCAATCTTCGTGCCGGCGGTGGGCAGCGACGAGAGGTATATCAGGTCGGTCTTCTGATCCTTCATGTTGTCGTTTGCAATCTTTTCGGTACGGGTCAGGTAGATGTTGGCCAGGCTGTATTTGTTGTTGGTCAGCTCGCCAGCGCCGTTGTAGATAGCGCTCTCCTGGAAGGAGTAGTGCACATTCTGAGCATCGGCAAGTCCTTTGATGTTGATATTGTCAAGGTCGAAGAAGTCACCGTTTTCGGTCTCCACCTGCAGGTTCTTCGTGGCGGTGATGGCTGTGGTGGCGCTGGTGGGAGTCTGCAGCCACACGGAGCCTCCGTCCACATAGACGGCGCCGTTGAGCGGGTGCTCCTTCGTGTCGCCGGTCTGCTTGAGGCTCAGGTTCTCCTTGATGGTCACATTGTTGATCAGCTGCAGGGTGCTGCCGCCAGTGACGCTGATGGCACCCATAAGGCTGTGGTCGGCTCCATCATATATATTATAGTTGTGTTCCACCGTGGTGCCGTTCTGCAGGTTGATGGTACCGTTCTTGGCGGCGAGGATGGGGCCATAGGCTTTCAGGGTATCGGCGAATTTGTCGTAGGAGCCCACGACGCTGTTGTTTTCAATCTTGAAGTCGGTCAGCAGGTTGGGGTGATTAGCGACCCAGTCGGTAATAGACAGACCGTCCCAAGTGTCGGTGGAGTGTGCTGCTATCCAGTCGTTTATATTCGCGAAGTCGTTGTCCCACGGGGTGCCCACAATCTTCGGTTTGGTCTTGGTGAGCATGCTGCCGTTGAAGTCGATGCAGCGTGCCGCGAAGGAGGCGTTGGTGCCGTCGACGCGAATCATCGTGCCGCGGTAGGCGCACTTCTCACCGGGGAAGGAGTGGTGGTGGCCGCTGTAGCGGATCACCTGCACCGGCATATACTCCTCGCCCTTGATGAAGACCTGGGTGTTGTTGCCGATGATCACCTCATCCAGAATGGCGATTACGTCGCCCTCCTGGTAGGGGCCGGTGAAGGCCTCCTGGAAGGTGTGCAGGTAGTCGTTGGGATGTTTGCCGCACTCGGTGGTGAGGTCGGTGGGACGGCTGTTGGTACCGTCGGTGCCGCTCGAGTGCGAGTGCATGGTGATACCGTTGCGTGTGATAGCATCCCGTTCGGTGGCCAGGTAGATGGTGTCGCCGTGGGCACGGGTCTTCACGTAGACGGTCAGGTCGAACTCGTTGGCGTCTGCCGCCGCGTGTGCGCTCTCGGTGTTGTAGCTCACCAGGTGCATCACCACCTTGCCCACATAGCCTTTGCCTTCCGTCTTCGGGTAGATGCGGCTGCCGTCGAAGTTGAGTCGCACCACCACGGCAGCTTCGCCGCGGCCGTCGAGGGTACCCAGCGGCTCACCGTAGACGGAGAGGGCACTGTTAATCGGCTGGTCGAAAATCGTGTCAGAGCCGCCGTCTTCATAGTAGGCGTTCTCGTCCGTTCCGGTGACGCGCTTCTTGTCGGTGGCAGTGTAGCCAGCCAGGGTGTAGAGGTTCTTCTTCTTGTCGTAGGTCATCTCCTGGGTGTACCAACCCACCGAGGTGGTCAAGGTGTTCGACACATTGTCGGTCACATAGAGTTCCATGCCGAAGCGGTTGGCATCGTAGACATTGTCTCCGGTAATCTGCGCCTCTTTGTCGGTCATGTAGAAGGTTTGCGGATTCGAGGCAGTGCTGAGCCAGTTGCCGTTGTTGTCGGTCGGGGCCCACGTAATGCCTTTGAGGTACAGCTCGCGGGTCTGCAGCGTGGCGGGCAGCACCACCTTGCGCTCGAAGATGTTGCTGCGGCCTTCGTTGTACATGGCCAGCACCTCGTATTCCATGTCGGTGAACTCCTCAAGCACGGTGGAGAGGGTGATCTCCACTTCGATAGGTTTGTTTTGAATAATGTTATCGTTTTCGTCATACTCATCCAGCTGCAGCGAGACGGTGCCGAGCATGGTATGGCTGAAGCGGTTGTCGTAGAGCATGTAGAGGTCGAGTTCAGGCGACACGTTCTCGTTCGCGCCCACTTTGGCGGTGGAGAAGTCCTGTGTGATGTTCACGTGGCTGTTGCCCGAGATGGTGGTGCCGCCGTACCAGTTGGCGTTGTTTTCAAATATTTCGGGGGGCACCAGATTACCGCTGTTATCTCTTTCAAAGTTGGCACCCGACACCATCATCAGGCCGAAGTAGGTGTTCGAGTTCTTGTAGATAGCGTCGATACCCATCTTGGCCACGCCCTCGTGTCCTGTAGCACTTGCCAGTTCTTTGATGGTTCCGTGGGCGGCAGGCTCGACCTGGGAGTCGTCGTGGGCAGCGCTGGTGGCGCCGGTGATGCCCCACGTGTTGTTCAGGCTGTTGGTCTGGTTGTTGGCCCAGGTGACGGGCAGGTAGCTCTGGTCCACCAGGCGCATCTCCTCGTTCTCATCGGTCAGGTCGACACCCTTTACATTAATCTTATAGTAGTGTCCGGGTTTGGTGGGAGGCAGGGTCAGCGTGCTGTGGGCGATGGCCAGGTTGTAGTCTGTAGCTGTGCCGTTATCGTTACCCATCAGGGTAATCTTCTTGTTGTCGGCCAGGTCTTTATCGGGGTTGGAGTGGGCCTGCACCACGGCGAAGCGGCGGCGCGTGCCGTTACCCAGCGACCACACACGGTACTGCGAGCTGTAGTTGAAGTAGGGATATTCCGCCTCGTTGAGTAGCTGTGTTGCGTTGGGGGCACCCCATTCGAGTAGGTACCCATTAGCGTCGACGATAACCTTCAGCGAGTCTTGGCACACAGTGAGAAAACCGCCGTTGCCTATGTTTGTACCGGCGTACTTAGGTGCTGCCGTGACGACGGCACTGCTGTTCTTGGGTGCCAGCAGGTAGGCGAAGCCGTGAATCTCCGAATACTCGCCCGAGGGTTTGATAAAGTCGATGTTGATACCGTCGTTGACGATCAGGGCCGTGTAGGGGTTGGTCGTCCTGTCGAGGATGCCGAGCTGGTTGCAGATGTACTCGGGCAAATCCTCATCGCAGACATTCGTGCCGGAGCCGCGGGCCAGGTTTACGTTCTCCGCCAGGTCGGGCGAGTAATAGGGGTAGTCTTTCTTCTTATAGTAGTTGACCTCGCCGATGTTGGTGATGGCGTAGTCGACGTCGATGACGTTGTAGCCCACGGTATTCAGCGTATCCAGTCGGTTGAGGGTGATCTGGTTGCTGAGGTAGGCGTTGATGGCGTCGGTCGAACCGGTGTACTCGATGGCCGTGTTGTACAGCCAGAGGCCGTGGGCACGCTGGATGGCTTTCAGCTCGCGGGTGGGACGGCAGTTGTCGCCCACCTCGCCGTAGTTGCGCACGTCGATGCGGCTGTACACATCGCCACCGGCGGCCGAGGTACCGGCACCGATGATGGAACCGATGATGTACATGACGGGCTTCAAGTCGTCGCTACCCGTGTTGTAGTTGTTACCGTCGACAAAGATGCGCGTCTCGCCGCCGAAGACACCGGGGTTGCTGAAGTCGGCCAGACCCGAGCTGTTACCCCAGTTAGGACCGGCGTAGATCGACTGGTTGATGGTAAGAGGATTGGTGCTGACCAGTTCGGCCATCGCGGGGACGTGGCCGTCGGTGGCACCCGGCTTGAAGAGGGCGTAGGCATTGGTCTGTCCTTTGACGGTCTTGTCCCACAACTCGCACTTGTCGATGGCGTCGGCACCCACGTTGATGTAGGCCGAGCCACGGATGATGCCCTTGTAGCCGCCACCGTAGACGGAGTGGCCGATGGTGCCGGCCGTCATGTTGATGACCGACGAGGGACGCTCGGTGGTGTTGCCTTTAACGACGCACTCTTTGTAACCATCGTTCACGTTGGCCGAACCGCCGTAGAGCGAAGTACCCACGACGCCGCCGTCAATGTTGAGCATCTTCAGTCCGTAGACCAGCGAGTTACCGCCGATACGGCCCGAAGCGCCGGCGAAGATATTGTTGTCGAACACACCGCCGTGCACGTTGACGAGGATGTAGCTGTACTTCTCAGGGTCGGCGTAGGCCGTGGCCACGGTCATCAAGGTGTCGGCAACCTTCTTGCCGTTGACCAGCACATAGGCGCCCTCGGCATCTTTCTGGTAGCTGAAGGTGGTACCCAGCTTGCCGCCGCCGTAGAGGTTGCCCGTGAGGCGGCAGTCGTTGACGTTGATGTTGATGTATTCGGTGTTGGGCACCGTGAGGCCGATGCCGTAGGTGTCGTTGCTGTAGTCGGTGGCATAGGCGCCGGCTTCGCTGCCGATACCGGCGATGGTGCCGTCGTCCTCGCCTTCGCCGCCCGTGCCGCCGAAGCCGTCGCCGGCACCGTAGATGTTGCC
>JAEEGL016748147.1_pt1 | contig 22914 bp, 15 predicted proteins | sample 9134231 | NCBI WGS metagenome assembly JAEEGL01 (sample SAMN16246548, study PRJNA631951) | gut metagenome | biome: gut microbiome; feature: rumen; material: fiber-attached | host: Bos | place: Iran: Karaj | collected 2018-10 | reverse complement strand
CTCGGTCTTGCCGAAACCTTCCCGCTCGCCTTCTACAAAGCAGAAGAAGCTGCCGGTTCAGAACTCCCGCACGCTCCGGCTGCCTGGGAAAACAAAAAGGTACTAATCAGCTTGAGCAACAAGGAAGGACAGAAGAAAGAAGTTCTTGAAGTTGGTAAGACTTTGAAAGACCTCGGCTTTACATTGATTGGCACACAGGGAACAGCGGACTTTTACAACGCAAACGGAATCAAGTGTGAGGTTGTAAACAAGATTGGCGCCGGCCGCCCGGATGTTGTGGATATGATTATGAACAAAGATGTTTGTCTCGTAATTAACACACCAAAGGCACAGCGCAACTATGCTGAAGACCGCAAGACAATCCGCAAGGCATGCCTCAAATACAAGGTAAGCTACATCACAACCCTCGCCGGCGCCATGGCAGCCGTCAAAGGCATACAGTCCGTAAAGAACGGCAACGGCGGTGAAGGCGGAGTTAAGAGCTTACAGGACTATCATTCGCTGATTAAATAAAAACTTCAAGAATTCGAAACGGTTAATATCGTTTCTATGTCCGAATAAAGACTGCCGATTTTCCGACAGTCTTTTTTTATCGATAATTAATTATGGTTGATTGAAACTATGTTATAATGTGTTAAGTATTATATGTTTTTTTCTATTCATAATTGGTCTTGCTGTATTGTGAAAACTGGAAAAAATATTTGAAGAAAGATACAGGAGGATAAATGGCAGATAATAAATATGTAAAAATACTAGGAAGGTATGTTAATGGTATTCTTCATCCTTTTCTTGTTGTTGAGGGTTATTTTTTAGGTGAACGGAAAGAAATTTTTTTTGAGATTACAGGTAAAAAAATTGATTCAAAACTTGTTATTATAAGTCCAATAAATAATCGTTTTATTTTAAAAGCTGCAGTTCCTTTATATGCTCATAAAATTGATTTGGTGTTAATTGATGATAAAAAAATAATAATAACAACAGTTAGTAATAATCTCCCCATGAGAATATATGACAGGATATTATATCAACAGGGTATCAAAGTTAAACGAACAGCAAAAATAATAAAAAAAATATGTGGGCTAACATATGCAAGTGTTAAAAATATATGGGAAGAACATCATTTTATCGTTCCTAAAGGAAAAAAACAAAAATATAAAGATGAATATAAAGCCAAAGTAAGAATGATTTTAAATAAAGATTATTATAATCCATATAATACAAATCAATATTTAAGATGGATAAAAGAAAATGAAAAAGAACCGGTATACGAAGATTTAAAGTATAGACCTTTAATTTCGATTTTGATTCCAGTATATAATAGTAGTAAGAAAAACCTTAAGAAATGTTTAGATTCAATACTTGTTCAACATTATGGTAATTTTGAAGTTTGTTTAGCTTATGACATTTCAAAAAGTACAGAGATATTACAAACTTTAAAGGAGTACGAAGAAAAAGATAAGAGAATTAGTATTGTATATCATAAAGAAGATGGGAATATATCAACAGCCACTAATAGTGTATTTGATAGTACGAAGGGAGAATTTGTTGCACTAATGGGTGACAATGATATTATTGCTTCCAATACTTTATATGAAGTAGTTAAAGCATTAAATGATAATGCAGATCTTGATTTTATTTATTCAGATGAAGATAGATTAGATTTTAACGATAGAAGATGCTATCCGCATTTTAAGCCCAAGTTTTCTCCTGATACATTTCATAGTTTTAATTATATTGGCCATTTTGCACTATTGAGGACATCTATTGTACAGAAAATTGGAAAATTCAAATCAGAATATATGGAGGCTCAAGAATATGATTTTTTCTTAAGATTCCTTGAACAAACAACTCCTGAAAGAGTATATCATATCCCTAAAATTCTATATCACTGGAGACTACTTGAAGAATCAAATAATACTTCATTACAAAGCCAAGAGAGTTTAATTGAAAACGGAAGAAAAGTTTTAGTAAATCATATGAAAAAGCTTGGAAAAGATGTAACTGTTTCGGTGCCAATCACTTCTGCTTCGTATGTTGTTAATTACATTGTTAAAAAGGAACCACTTGTATCAATAATTATTCCTACAAAAGACTTAGCAAGTACTCTGGAAGTATGCTTAAAATCAATTTATAACGAAACTGTATATAACAATTATGAAGTAATAATAATTAATAATCGTAGTGAAAAAGATGAAACTTTTGAATTGTTTGATAGATATAAAAAAGAGCATGAAAACTTCAAAGTAATCGATGCTGATATAGATTTTAATTATTCCAGGCTAAACAATTTAGCTGCTAAAGAATGTGCGGGTGATTATTTACTATTCTTAAATAATGATACTGAAGTTGTTTCTAAAGACTGGATTGCTAATATGGTTGGATATGCTATGCAAAAGCATATAGGTGCTGTTGGGGTTAAACTGTTTTACCCGGATAATACCATTCAACATGGTGGAGTTGTTTTAAGTAAATCTATCGCAGCACACCATGCATTTTTGAAGTATAGCTGTTATGAAAATGGATATGCCGAACGACTGCTTATTCCTTATGATTATTCTGCTGTAACTGCCGCCTGTATGATGGTCAAAAGGGATAAATTCAATGAAGTAAAAGGATTTGAAGAAGAACTTAAAGTTGCATACAATGATATAGATTTTTGCTTAAAACTAATAGATAAAGGATATTATAATGTTTTTTTACCACAGGTGACTTTATATCATTATGAATCCTTATCAAGAGGTCTTAATTCTACGGCAGAAAAGTATAAAATCTTTTTGAAAGAAAAATCGTATTTTTTAAATAAATGGAAGAAATATACAGATAACGATCCATTTTATAATCCAAATTTAAGCGACAGATATCTTTTTAAGCTGGATAGAGACGAAAATGAATCTCATATAAACTAGAGAATTACAAAACGATTTACCTGTTACCTTATAATCTTTATAATCAAAAATATGAACTTATCCGTAAATCTTTCTAATCCATTTGTTTTGGTTTTTGTATGTGGTACTGTTGCTACTTTTTAATCAACCATTTTCTGGAATTTATTGATTTTCGTACACGTGCCAAAAATGGCGGCAGCATTCCGGTAAGTTTGCAGAAAATTCCACTGGCTGCAGAAACCTTTGATACCGAAAAGCTTAAAAAAATCAGTGCATACGAAGATGCAAAATATCTTAAATGGTGTGTATCTTCTGTGTTTATGTTTGTGCTGGATTTGGCGCTTGTATTTTTTGGATTTTATCCTTTTGTGTTTAATTTTGTTTGTGGAATTACAGGCTTTCCTGCTACAATTACAAACAGCTTTTGCGCCTTCGTTATATTTATGATTATTTCCGGTCTGCCATCTTCTATTCTTGGGCTTCCGTTTTCTCTTTACGGCGAATTTGTAATTGAAAAAAAATTTGGCTTTTCCAATATGACATTGAAGCTTTGGATTACAGATCAGATAAAGGGTCTGATTGTGGGGCTGATTTTGATGTCGCTATTGACCTTTATTGCAGCGATGGTTTTTGTAAAATTCGCAGACAGCTGGTGGTTTATTCTTGCGGCAGTTTTAATTGCATTTACTTTTATTATGCAGGTTGTTTATCCAAAATTCATTGCGCCACTTTTTAATAAATTTAGCCCGTTGGAAGATGGTGAGACTAAAGACAAAATCATGGCAATTCTTGAAAAAGTCGGTTTTAAAAACGGTGGACTTTTTGTGATGGATGCCTCAAAACGAAGCGGTCACAGCAACGCTTACTTCAGCGGATTTGGAAAAACAAAGCGTATTGTACTTTATGATACACTTTTGAAATCTCTAACTCCGGATGAACTGGCGGCAGTTCTTGGCCATGAGCTTGGACACTTTAAGCTTCATCACATCACAAAACGTCTGTTAATTATGATTCCGATGGAGTTTATCATAATCTTCCTTTTGTACAAAATGGCGCATTTTGTAAATCTTTATAACGCCTTTGGTTTTACGAGCATAACAGCACAAAATGTCGCAAGTGTTCAGTTCATCGGAATCTTTCTTGCTTCAATGCTTTGGGATTCTGTTAGTGAAATTGTTACTCCTGTTTCGAATATTTTCTCGCGAAAGCATGAGTATCAGGCAGATGCTTTTGGTGCAGAAGTTTGTGGAAGCGCAGAGCCTCTTATTACGGGTCTTATCAAACTGAACAGTGAAAATCTTTCTGAGCTTATTCCTCCAAAGCTCTACGTATTCTGGAACTATTCACATCCAACACTCGTGGAAAGAATTGAAAAGCTTAAAGAATGATGTAAAACGTCAGCCAAGGGTTGATGTTTTTTAGTTAAAACTCATTCCAGTGTATCTGCTTGTTGAGGTCTACATCCAGCTGTTTGGTATGGATTGCATTCGGTGCTGGGCGACCGATTCCCATAAAACATGGGATAAGGTAGTTATCGGGAATACCAAGAGACTTTTTTGCGGTCTCTTCTTCTTTACCCAACGGGATTCGTACATTGCAACCGTAACCTTCAGAGGTTGCGGCAACCCACAGATTTTCGATTGCACACCACATCGAAGCATAACAGTTCAGATCTGAAAGGCTTCTGGGATTAAGAATATCGGTTTTCTTTTTCATTAAAGGAATGATGATTGCCGCTGCATTATACAGCATTTTATACTGCTTTGGTACGGCGAGTTGATAACATTCTTTTTGAACAGGGTCAGAAATAAAGGTCATTGAATCGACGTCCTTTTCAGTCAGGTTTTTTGGCACTCCTTCAATAGCCTCTTTCATTATTTCTTTGTCAGACACCACAATAAAATGCCAGTCTCTGAAATGATCGTTAGCAGGGGCTTTGTAGGCGGCCTCAAGAATTCTTTTCATCGTTTCTTCAGGAATAGATTCATCCGTAAAGTCGCGGATACTTCGTCTTGTGTTTATTGCTTCATACAATTCCATAAAGACTCCTTTGTACTAAAATAAAAAATATAATCATTAAGTGAGATTATATAACATTTTTGTAAAACAGCGATGAAAAATGCAAAATATACAGAAATTCCAAAACCCATGTTATATTAGTATAAAGACAGATTGATATATTTCAAAATCTGGAGGTTCATCATGTCAATTATTGCAGCCTTTATGGTTCCACATCCGCCGATGATTGTGCCGGAGGTTGGACGGGGTAGTGAAAAACAAATTGCAAAGACTATCAAGGCTTATGAAAAAGTTGCAGACGAAATTACAGAGCTTAAGCCAGAAACTATAATTGTGTCCAGCCCTCATAGCGTGATGTATTCTGATTATTTTCATATTTCTCCGGGAAGTGGGGCGGTCGGTTCTTTTGCAGAGTTTGGCGCTCCTCAGGTAAAGTTTGATGTTGAGTATGATGAAGAGCTTGTAAAACTGTTGGCGGGTAAGGCGGAAAAGATTGGTTTTCCTGCTGGAACTCTTGGCGAAAAGAATTCTTCGCTTGATCACGGAACTATGGTGCCCCTCTGGTTTATTCTAAATAAATATAAGGCCTTTAAGCTTGTTCGTACGGGACTTTCCGGCTATGACCTTTTAAAGCATTATGAATACGGTATGATGATTAGGGACGCAGTGGAGGAGCTTGACCGGAAAGTTGTCTATGTTGCCAGCGGGGATTTGTCGCATAAGCTTCAGGAATATGGTCCTTATGGTTTTGCGGAAGAAGGCCCTGTTTATGATAAGAGGATTATGGATGTGTGCTCGGGAGCCCGCTTTGGCGAGCTTTTTGATTTTGATGAAAACTTTTGTGAAAAGGCTGCTGAGTGCGGTCATAAATCTTTTGTGATTATGGCTGGTGCGCTGGATGGTAGGGCTGTGGAGGCTGTTCAGTATTCGCACGAGGATGTAACCGGCGTTGGATATGGAATCTGTTCTTTTATCCCAAACGAGGAAGATAAAAACCGGTGCTTTCTTGATGTGCGACTAAAGTCTGTACAAGCCGATTTGGAACAAAAACGCCGGGAATCAGATGCTTATGTAAAGCTTGCCAGAGCTTCCGCGGAGTATTTTGTAAAAAATAGTGAGATTATGCCGCTCCCGGACTGGGTACCTGATGAGGTTTTGAGCAAAAAGGCTGGTGTATTTGTTTCCATCCATAAGTTTGGAGGTTTGCGCGGTTGTATTGGGACCATCGCTTCTACTCAAAAAAATCTTGCCTTGGAGATAATTCAAAATGCCGTGAGTGCTGTTTCAAAAGATCCGCGTTTTGAGCCAGTAGCTGAAGATGAATTAAAGTATCTTGATATCAATGTTGATGTTTTGGGCGAGGCAGAAAAAATCAGCTCTCCATCCGACCTTGATGTTAAAAGATACGGTGTAATTGTGCAGAGTGGTTATAAACGCGGACTTCTTCTTCCAGACCTGGATGGTGTTGATACAGTTGAACAGCAGATTTCAATTGCAAAACGAAAAGGTGGCATTTATCCGGGTGAGAAAGTGGAATTGTTCCGCTTTGAAGTTGTGCGCCATTATTAGGCGGAGGGAACTCTATGCCGGTTTGTGATGTATGCTTCAGGAACTGCAAAATCGAAGAAAACTCAACAGGCTTTTGTGGCGCTCGTACCTGCCGCGAGGGAAAGGTTGTTGCGGCAAACTACGGTAAACTGACTTCCATTGCACTGGATCCAATAGAAAAAAAGCCGCTTAAAATGTTTCATCCGGGTACAAAGGTTTTATCAATCGGTTCTTATGGTTGCAATCTTCGCTGCCCATTTTGTCAGAACTATTCTATCTCTTGGTCGCAGAAGGCTTTTGATTATAAAGACAGAGCGGAGTTTTATCCACCGGAAGAAATTGTACATAGCGCCCTTTCGCTGCGCAGCCGCGGTAACATCGGCATAGCCTTCACCTACAATGAGCCGCTAATAGGCTATGAGTTTGTCCGCGATACAGCAAAGCTTGCAAAAGAAGCCGGACTGCAGAATGTTCTTGTAACAAATGGTACAGCCACACAAAAAGTACTTAACGAAATCTTGCCCTACATCGATGCCATGAATATTGACCTCAAAGCCTTTACCGGCAGTTTCTACAAAAATCTTCTAGATGGTGATTTTCAGATGGTAAAAGATTTTATCATAGACGCAGTTCAATCCTGCCACGTAGAACTTACTACACTAATCATCCCGGGTGAAAACGACAGTGAAGAAGAACTGTGCGAATTATCAGCCTGGGTTGTCGCGCTCGAAAATCAGTTCAACAAAAAAATCCCGCTTCATATTACAAGATTTTTCCCAACCTTCAAGCTTACAGACAAAGAGCCTACCCCAATCAGCACAATTCTGCGCCTTGTTGAAGTTGCAAAAGAGCATTTAGATTTTGTCTTTTCAGGGAATGTGTAATCAGATTATAGTGATTTTCAAACTTATCTGTTATAATTAAAACATGGAATTAAATAGAAAAAATGCGTGGTATATTCCTTGTTTATATGGATTAGTTGTTTTTGTTGCAAATTATATTGGAGCTAAGATTCCTGTTTCTACGTCAATAAACCGTGAGACGCAAAATTACATTATTTGGCAAGACATTATTGCGCAGCACCGCACAATTGTTTCTGTTATTACTTCTTTCTGCTATATAATTCCTATTTTTTTTTGCTGCCTTTATGCAATGACAATGAATCAGAAAAACGTCCAAAAACGGTTTATCAATCTGCCTATTGCTTATTCCTCTTTAAGCATAAGTGGCTGGTTTTTTTATTTTTTTGTAGAAATAATCTCTCTTCTCATTTCCAAGAAATATTTTGACATTTCCATTAGGAACATATTGATTGTTGGATCTACTTATATGATTCTGGAATGTTCTTTCAGCTTTACGCTTGGATTTTTTGTAATGGAGACTTTGCACCGGAAGATTTTTCTGCCCCGCTTTTTTCCTGACGGGAAAATTGCCTCTACTCCAGGGCTGATTAAACCTTCAAACTCATTTCTGTTCACAGTCTTTTATATCTCTGTAAGCGTGTTCCCCATATGCTTTATTAGTTTTGCATATATCACCACAATAAGTGCAAACATAAAAGAATCTGATATCAATATACTTATTTTCCTGTTTATAATTTTTATGCTTGATATTGTTATCCTCATCACTTTTGGGAACTACTATTCTTCTCCTTTGAAAAAACTAAAAGAAGGAACTGAAAAAGTTAAAAAAGGCGATTATACGGAACATGTCAAGATTGTAAGCAACGATTCGTTTGGTGAACTTGCCGACACCTTCAACGACATGATTTCATCAATCGATATGAATAATAAAAAGCTGCTAGCTGTTCAGAATTCAATTTTAACCGGAATGGCAACTATGGTTGAAAGCCGTGATAATTCAACAGGCGGGCACATTAAACGCACAAGCGACTGTGTAAGAATCTTTGTGAATTATCTAAAGTCAAAGCTTGAATATTCAAAGCTTTCTGAAAAATTTTGCAATGATGTTATAAAGGCCGCTCCGATGCACGATCTTGGAAAAATCGCCGTTCCTGATGCAATCCTTCAAAAACCTGGAAAATTCACTGATGAAGAATACGAAAAAATGAAAATGCATTCCGCCGAAGGTGCACGGATTGTTGGCGAAGTTTTAAAAGAAGTTGATGATGCAGATTTCAAAAAGCTGGCAATTAATGTTGCGCACTATCATCACGAAAAATGGAATGGTCAGGGCTATCCGGAAAAACTTACCGGCGAGCAGATTCCTTTTGAGGCACGCATAATGGCTCTGGCAGATGTGTTTGATGCCCTTGTAAGCAAAAGGTGCTACAAAGAAAGCTTCAGTTTTGATAAGGCCTTTGAAATAATCAGCGAATCTGCCGGAAGCCATTTTGACCCGGCGCTGACAAAGCAGTTCATTCAGTGCCGCAGCAAACTTGAAGCTCTTTATTCAACGATATAAGCCCCGCTCACCGTGCAAATCCATTCACATTGCAAGCCCTTTGCTAAGCTTATAAGTATGAAATGTGACTTTATCTTTTAAAGTTATATGACCGGCTGATTCATTCACTATGGAAAAGAATTATTATACTATTAATGAACTGGCAGTTCTTAGATAAAAATCTTGTGTTCTTCTGTATAATCGTTGTATAATTTTAAACTGTACATGAGGTTTGTGCTATGAGTATTTATACTATTTATATGGTGTTCTTCGGGTTTTCAACTTTTGTAGGAGTTCCTCTGCTTTCTTCCTTCCAGGTAACACAAATAAAAGGTTCTACCTATTCCGACTGGCTCTCCAGTATGCCTGTTACAATGGGAGCGACCTTATTGATTTTTATTGTCGTTGCTTTGATAGCATATTCCATAATAAAGCCGCTTTTATTGTTAATCAAAAAGGCTGAAAAAGAAGATCTATCAGAAGAAGAAAAGATTAAGGCGAGTAATGTTCTAAAACGTATTAATATTATAACGGTCATTTCGCTTATTGCGGGTTATCCTATAGGAAACGGTGCTACAATCCTCATAGTGACACTTGCTAGAAAAGTATCGTACTCTATTGCCGATTTATCAGTTATTATGATTCTTATTCTGTTTTATGCTGCTGTAGCAATAGAATACTCTATAACCGCTTTTTCCGTTGCCGCGGGCAGAGAACTATCAAAGCTAAAGATTCATAATATCGATGGAATAAAACCAAGAAAATTTTCTACAACCGTATTAAGGATAAATTGCATTATTATCGTTTTTTGCTGTTATCATATATTCGCCTGCGCTTACAGTGCATTCCGCCATCAATGGCCGTTGAATCTTTTCTTAAAAAAAACTCTTATTGCTTATATGTACGGGGGTGTCTTTACCCTTCCGCTTTTTGTTATTGTTATACGTTCTTTGCGAAATCGATTCAAGGATACAATTACTCAGGTTGCGGCACTCAGGGAAAACGGTGATTTGCTTTCCAGATTGAACATCAGCACATTTGACGATTTTGGTATCGTAATGGCAGAGATGAACAAACTTATGGATTTTCTTAAACTTTCCATTTTAACGTTAAAGACTGAAAACAATAAAGTAGATGTTGATGCCGGCGATTTGCTGAATGTTACTGAAAATTCTTTCTCTGGCATAACACAGATTGTTGCTTCTTTTGATAATATGAGCAAACAGAATGCGCAACAGGACAAACTTCTTGACGAAGCAAAAACGAATATTGAAAAACTTAATGAAAAGGCGGCTGATGTAAGCCAAATTATGGAAGCACAGGCTGACTCCGAAAAACAAAATGCCCAGTCAGTCAGTGAAATGTTCTCCAACCTGTCCGAAATTGCAAGTTTGATTGAAAAGGCACAGATTATTTCAAAGGAACTTACCCAACAGGCATCCTCCGGTAAAACCGAAGTAGAAAAGAGCCGGCTTGTTATAAACGAGATTTCCGAAAAATCAAAGAAAATGAGTGACGTAATCCAGGCTATCGATTCTGTTGCAAACCAGACAAACCTTCTTGCTATGAACGCTGCTGTTGAAGCGGCTCATGCCGGTGAGGCCGGTAAAGGTTTTGCCGTTGTCGCCAGCCAAATCAGAAAGCTTTCGGAAGATACTCAAAAATCAGCCCGGGATATCGGCAAAATCATCACTGAAATTGTCTCGTCGATACAGACCGGGGAGCAGAGTATGTCCGATACACAGAGCGCATTCGGAAAAATCAGCGAAAAAATTGATGCCCAGTCTGATGCAGTCGGTGAAATTTCAAAGTCTATTATTCTGCAGTCCGAAAAAGCAAATACGGTCCTTTCAAATACAAACCAGATTACCAATAAGATTTCTGAAGTAAATGAATTGATAAAAAGCCAGACCGGTTATACGCAGGAGATTAAAAACGGTATTGATGATATCGTAAACCTTGCTTCTGTCGTAAACGGTGCAATGAAGGAATCCGAAGTCGTTATCAAAGAGTTCTCGGATTCATTCAAAACGGTAAAGGAAAAGGCAGAACAGAACAGAACGTCTGTGTCGAACATTACAAACGAATTGGACAAGTTTGTAGTATAAATGTAGTTTTTAAACAACAAGGTCTGCATGGATTATAATCAACGACCGCTTAAAATCTTTTTCTCCTACTATAAACCTCACTGGAAGTTGTTTGCAGCTGATATGGCTTGTGCGGTTTTTATGGCGGCAATAGATGTGGCGTTTCCGATGTTTTCACGATATGCGCTTAATACGCTGATTCCCCATCATAAGCTTCGTACTTTTTTGATTTTGGTTGCGGTTTTACTTGCGGGCTTTTGTCTTCATAAGGGTTGCAACTTTTTTGTCGCTTATTGGGGGCATGTTTTTGGTAACCGTGTTGAGCAGGATATGCGGCGCGATGTTTTTGACCACTTGGAAAAATTACCGTTCAGTTATTACGATACTCACCGCACGGGCAAAATCATGTCCCGTGCAACCAACGATCTTTTTGAGATTACAGAACTTGCGCATCACGGACCTGAAGACTTTACAATCGCAATACTTAATCTGCTTGGTGCTTTTATAATGATGCTTCATATTCGCTGGGAACTTGCAATTGTAGTTATTGTGGTTCTTCCGGTTATGATTGCAATCGGAATTGTTTCGCGCCATAATCTTTCGCGTTCTTCTACCAAAGTAAAGGAAACTACTGCCGAAGTTAATGCGGGGCTTGAGTCCAGCATTTCGGGCATTCGTGTGACAAAAGGTTTTAACAACGAGGACTTTGAACGGGCGCGTTTTGATGTATACAACAAGCAGTACAGTGCGGCAAAGCAGGTACGCTTTAAGTACATGGGAAAGTTTTTTTCGAATATAGAATTCTGCAACAATCTTTTATCACTGGTGGTTCTTGCTGTTGGCGGCTATTATATTATAAAAGGAAAAATGACATTGCCCGACCTTGTTGCCGCAAATCTTTTTGTTGCAGCTTTCAGGGCCCCGATAGGAAAATTGAATTTTTTGGTGGAACAATTCTCTACCGGCATGGCAGGCTTTAATCGCTTTATCGAGATTATGCGTACAGATCCAGAACCGGCTGATGCTCCGGATGCTGTTGAAATTCTCTCTGCCCGCGGTAATATCAACTTTAAGGATGTTTCATTTTCATATACAGCAGATTTTCCTGTTTTATCCTGTGTAAACCTGGATATTTGCGCCGGAGAAAAATTTGCCCTTGTCGGTGCAAGTGGTGGCGGAAAATCCACAATATGCAATCTCATCCCCCGTTTTTATGAAATTACGGGGGGCAAAATCCTGCTCGACGGCATAGATATTCGTAGTATAAAAAAGAGTTCCCTGCGTGCACAGATCGGTATTGTTCAGCAGGAAGTATTCCTTTTTGCCGGCACAATCCGTGAAAACATCGCTTACGGAAAACCTGATGCTACCGATGCCGAGATTGAACAAGCAGCCCGCCGTGCCGAAATCCACGATGATATCATGAAAATGCCGAACTGTTACGATACAATTGTTGGTGAACGCGGAATCAAACTGAGCGGTGGACAAAAACAACGGGTATCCATAGCCAGATGTTTCCTTAAAAATCCGCCTATCCTTATCCTGGACGAAGCAACCTCTGCCCTGGATACTGCAACGGAAATAAAAATACAACATTCCTTTGATGAGCTGGCAAAAGGGCGTACAACCCTTGTGATTGCACACCGGCTTTCTACCATCAAAAATGCCGACAAAATAGCCGTAGTCAATGATCATGGGATTGTCGAACAGGGTACCCACGATCAGCTCATGGCAAAAAAAGGCGAGTATTACAAACTTCACACTGTACAGGATGTGTAGTTTATTCCGAATAATATTCAATTGACATTTTTTTTTGTCTTGTTATAGAATGAGTTTACATTCTTTTATAGGAGACACATAGCCAATGTAACTACATAACTGATTTCCGCTTAGTTTTTTTCTCGTTAGAGATTTCATTATGGGAGTCGGTTGTAGTTTTACATTTTCTATCTTTGGCAGGAACGGTTTTGGGCTGTTCTGTCTCTTTGTGCATACTGCAACGGCTTCTTTTTTAAGGAGGCCAAAATGTCAATTCAAATATCCAATCTATATTTTTCTTATCCCTCTTCAAGCACAACTCTTTTTGAAGATTTTTCTTTACAACTGTATGAAGGGTGGACCTGTGTCGCCGGGAGCAATGGTTGTGGGAAAAGTACTTTGCTAAAACTGATTGCAGGGCTTATTAAGGCTGACAGCGGAAAATTATCCTGTTGTGATAGCTCGGTTTATTGCCCTCAGGAAACTGCGGAAATACCTGAGAATCTTTATACCGCATTCTGGGCGGATGATAATGAAATACGCCGTTTTTTTTCGCGCCTTTGTGTCACTGAGGATATGTTGGAACGTTACGAAACTCTTTCCGGCGGAGAAAAAAAGCGTATTCAGATTGCCTGTGCGCTTGCTGAGCAACCTTTGGTACTGTTGCTTGATGAGCCGACAAATCATCTGGATGCTGCTACTGCATCACTGATTTCTTCTGCTCTTTCAGATTTTGAGGGTATCGGTATAATGGTGAGCCATGATAGGGCTTTTACGGATTCTTTATGCAAACGGACGGTTTATCTTTATAATGAATCACGAGCTTTTGCAGGTGGTAGGGATTGCATTGTCTGTGATACATATCCCTGCGGACTCAGTAAAGCTCTTGAGTTGCGGCAATGCGGACAGGAACAGTTGCGTAATGATTGGGAAAAAGCAGACAACAAAGTTGCGGTGGAAAAACAACGTAGTGCAGCCTTGGAAGCTGAAAATCAAAAAGCCAGGGCACGATTGTCCAAAAAGGTGGTTAATCCTGGCGACCATGATACGTGCGCTAAAATTGATGCGGCAAGAGTCAGCGGAAAAGACCGTAACACAGGAGAAGCGAAAGCCAGGCTGGAATCGCAGATTGGCAGGACAGAAACTAAGCGTGATAGTATAAAAAAGAGTCTTCGTCGGAAAGAAGGCTTTTCTGTGGAAAAAACGGATTTTGCAAAGCCGATTGTCATAGACGGAACTTGTATTATTGCAGGTGATTACAGCTTGGATTTTCCTGACATAGAAATAAAACGGGGAACAAAAATCGCACTTACTGGTCAGAATGGAGCGGGGAAGACACTGTTTGTCCGGCATATAATAGAGCTTTTGAAAAACAACGGACGCAGTAACGAATTGCTTTATCTGCCGCAGGAAATCAGTGATGAACAAAGGGTACGCATTTTGGGAGAGTTCTGCAGACTGGAAGAAGCTGAACGCGGTGAGGTTCTTTCAACATTGTTCAGACTGGGAAGTGAACCGGAACGATTGAATCATTTGCAAAATGACAAAGTATATAATATTTCTGATATCCAACTAAGTCCGGGTGAACTTCGCAAGTTGATGATAGCTATTGCGGTACAAAGGCCGTTGTCACTTTTGATTATGGATGAGCCGACAAATCACATGGATATTACAAGTGTAATGGCTTTGGAAAATGCTCTTGCTGCTCTGGATTGTGCAATGCTTGTTGTAAGTCATGACAAGGCATTTTTGGATAAAATCACGAACGTGATGCTAGTGGCTGAACGCAATGATTTAAAGGGAAAAATCACAAAGATATAGAACCTTGCATAAAAAAAGCCCCGGTATTCGGGGCTTTTTGTTTGTAATCTGGAAAATTAGCGCAAACCTGCTGCATCAGTTTCTGTAGAAGCTTTCCAGAATTGGCTTCTGCCAAAAGGTCCTACTTCACCGCGCATTTCAAGTGTATCGGCTTTATATTTTTTACCATCGGCTTTGTGAAAGGTAATGCGGCACTTATAGCGTTTTCCGTCGTTAGGATCAATGATATAACCGTCTGCCCATTTTCCTTCGCCCTGTGATGTCAAATCCCAAATCCACGTTGTTCCTACTGTGCGTAATGTACCGATATCAACTCCTTTCATAAAGTTGTCATAGGATTTACCTTTTCCGCCAGTTGTCATTTCGTCTTGAGGTTTTCCTGCAATTGAGAGGATCTTTCCATAGAGTTTTCCTCCCTCTTGCCAAATCTGCCAACCTGCAGTTTCCTTGTTTGTCTTTTCGTCAATACTTACCCAGTAACCTTCAGCCGGGTCTGCGGCAAAACATAATGCTCCCAGCAGAAACAACACTGCCAGAACTGCCATAATTCTTTTCATGGAATCCTCCTGATTCATCCATAAAGTTGATATGCTATTATATCACTTTTTTGATGTGTTGCAATTGGATGGAATCAGAAGCGGATATTCATGACTGTAATGTCATCTGGCAAAAGTGAATTCTGAATCCAGCCTGTTACAGTTTTTTCTATTGTCTTTTCCACAGCATCAACATCAGTAGTGAACAGCTCTCCAAAAAATTCTTTTGTACGCGGTTCATCAAAACGCTCGCCGTTGTCGTTCTGCATATCGGTAAAACCGTCTGAATACAGGTTGATCTGAAAATCAGGCTTTATAGGCATGCGATAGGCGCTTTTTTCGCCTGCGTTGATTGCATCCGTAACGGCACCCATTCCAAATGGCGGTAACGGCGGTTGAAGTGTAGCAACCTTACCTTTGCCTTCTTCGTCCTTCATGTAGGCAAAAACATTAGTGTGACCGCAGTTGTAAAGTTCAACTACGCCTGCCGTGTAATCCACATAACAGAGTGCACCGGTGATGAAGTTTCCGACAGGCACGATTTCCTGTAAAAAGTTGTCAAGCATGACTACGAGTTTTGCAGAAGTAAGGTTCGAAGTACCCTGAACGTTCAGCATTGAGAAGATTGAACCGAGTGTGATGGTGAGCAATGCTGCTGAAAAGTTTTTACCGGATACGTCAAAACTGGCTATGACATATTTGCCTTCGCTCAATTCTTTTGCAATATAATAGTCACCACCGACAGCATTCGCCATTTTGTTCCAGATGCGAACTGTAAACGGGAAATCCTTTGTGTTTGAATTCTTTTTTAACATGTTCTGCTGGATGGCGGCAGCTTTTTCGAGATCCTGTATGCGCAGTTCTTCGAGTTTAGAGTTCATCTGAGCAACTGACATGATTCCGTAAAAACTGCGGTTGTTTACGAGAACAATAAAATGTTTTATTTCTTCTTTAATAGCAGCTTCGTTTACTCTGGCGGCTATTTTTTCGAGAAAGTCACTACAGTTCAGTGTGAAAGGGCTTTCTTTGACATAGTCACCGCAGGTTTTTGCAACAAATCGTTTGAAAGCATTACTGGTATTATCTTCTACTGTTCTACGCTCGATAACCCCTATTACACGGTCATCTTTTTCTACAGGAACTGCATCTAAATCAGGCTGCTGCTCGAACATTTCAATTACAACATCAAGGGTGGCACGACTGCTGACTGCTTCGACAGGAATGGCAATAGAACCAACCTGTCTCTCGTTAAAACTGTTTTCAAGACCCGTCTTTCTTACATCTATCGAGTTTTTTTCTTTTAAATCATCAGAAAAAAAAGAACTGTCAATTACTTCTTCTTCCATAAGACATTTTCCCCTAGTTATTTTTATTAAATTTAACACTCAAGTTAAGTATTGTAAAGCGATTTTTTTAGGGGTAGCAGCCGTTTTTTATATAATGAAAGGATTATAATACAATCTTGCGGCGGTTTTTCTTGATCTCGGAGCGGATTTTTTTCAGTTTGAGCGTGCGCTCTTTGCTGGCTTTGGTAGGTTTTGTTTTTATGCGCTTTTTTGGGATTTTTACTGCGGTGCTGATACGATTTTCGAGCCGTTCAAGAGCTATTTCCCTGTTACGCCCCTGAAAGCGTTCTTCGTCCGCATCCAAAAACAGTTCGTCGTCTTTGTTGATTATTGCGGCAAGCTTTATCCGCAGTCTTGAACGCTCCGCATCTGTCAGCCCCTTGATGGCGGAAACAGGCATTGTGAGATGAACCTTTGTGTTCAGCTTGTTTACGTTCTGACCGCCTTTGCCGCCGCTGCGTGCAAAGTGCACCTGTGAATATTCGCAGATTGAATCGTGCAGTTCCTTTTTGTTCATCGCCTTATTTTATTGGCCGGTTCTTTGGAATGGAGATGATGTTTTTTACAGCGTCGTGTATGCGGCGGGCAATCTGCGGCTTGTTCATCGTGTAAAGATGAATGCCATCTACACCGTGGCTCACAAGGTCAATAATCTGGTTTACGGCGTAGGCGATTCCTGCGTCCATGATAGCGTCGTCGTTGTCGCCGTATTTTTCGAGCATTACTTTGTATTTTTCAGGCAGAACAACACCGCAACGGCTCACCATGCGTTCAATCTGTGCGCGGTTTGTTACAGGCATTATTCCTGCTTCAATCGGAGCGTTGATTCCCGCAAGGCGGCAGTTTTCAACAAATTTGTAGAATATGTGATTGTCAAAGAAAAGCTGCGAAATAAGATGATTACAACCGCTGTCAGCCTTGAACTTGAGATTGTGGATTTCCGAAAGCACGTCCTTGGATTCGGGGTGGTTTTCGGGGTAGCATGCGCCCGAAAGATGAAAGGAAGAGCCTGTTTCCGCCTTGATAAAATTGCTCAAATCCGAAGCGTGAAGAAAATCGCCGACTGGCGCTCTTCCTTCAATCTTATCGCCGCGGAGAACTAAAATGTTTTCAATTCCGTTATTCAGGAATTCGGAAAGCATCTTGAGGGCTTCTTCCTTTGAAAGATAAAGGCACGGAAGGTGAACAACACTTTCGACATTGCATGACTGTCTTATTCTTTTTGCAATTTCCAGCGTGTTGGCGCAGTTTTCGCTTCCGCCTGCGCCGTAGGTTACGCTTATAAAATCCGGATTAAGCCCCGAAAGCTCGTCAAGCGTGCTGTAAATTGTATCAATTGATGAAGTTTTCTTTGGTGGAAAAACTTCAAAAGAAAAAACGGTCTTTTTGTCGAAAATGTTGTTGTTTATCATCAGCCTTCGTTCCTTATCTGCTTTGCGGCTGCAACCAGATTCTTCAAGCTGGCGTTTGTTTCAGTTTCGCCGCGTGTTTTAAGACCGCAGTCAGGGTTTATCCACAGTTTTGAAGGTTTTACGAACTGCTTCATCTTGCGGACGGCTGCTACAATTTCTTCTGTGCTTGGTACGCGCGGTGAGTGAATGTCGTAAACGCCCGGACCAACTTCGGTGCGGAAGTTCTTTTCTTTGAGAGCCTGCAGAATTTCGAGATTAGAGCGGCTTGCTTCAAATGTAATAACATCGGCATCCATGTTGTCAATGTCGGTGATAATCGGGATGAATTCTGAATAGCACATGTGTGTGTGAATCTGTGTTTCGGGTTTGCATCCTGAATGAACGAGGTTGAATGCCGGAATTGCCCAGTCAAGGTATTCGCTGTGCCAGTCTTCCTTGCGGAGAGGGAGTTTTTCTTTGAGTGCGGCTTCGTCAATCTGGATGATTTTTATGCCGTTCTTTTCCAAATCAAGAACTTCGTCGCGGATTGCAAATGCAATCTGGAACGCACATTCTTTAAGGCTTATGTCTTCGCGCGGGAACGACCAGTTGAGGATTGTAACAGGACCGGTGAGCATTCCTTTTACAGGCTTTTTGGTGCAGCTCTGTGCATAAACTGACCATTCAACGGTAATCGGGTTTTTGCGTGTAATGTCGCCCCAAACAACCGGTGGTTTAACACAGCGTGTACCGTAAGACTGAACCCAGGCTTTTTGAGTAAAGATGTAACCGTCAAGGTTTTCGCCAAAATACTCAACCATGTCGTTGCGTTCAAATTCGCCGTGAACAATAACATCAAGTCCGATTTCTTCCTGGTTCTTTATACAGCGGGCAATCATCTTTTTGTTAAAATCTTCGTACTGTTCTTTGGTTATCAAGCCTTTCTTAAAGTCAGCCCTGTTCTTGCGGACTTCGGATGTCTGCGGGAAAGAACCGATTGTTGTTGTTGGGAACGATGGCAGATTGAGAGCCTTCTTTTGGATTGCTTCGCGCTCTGCAAAAGCGGGAACACGGGTAAAGTCTTTTTTGGTGAGCTTGCTGATTTTGTCAGCAAGAGCCTGATTCTTTTCAACGCGTTTTGCGGCAAAAAGCTTTTTGTTTTCCGCAAAAGCCTTTTCGTCACCGGTTGCAATGTCTTTAAGTTCCGCAAGTTTTTCTTCCGCGAACGCAAAATGTGCAAGAATGTCGGCTGAAAGCTTTTCTTCACTTTTTGTTGTGTAAGGAACATGAAGCAGAGAGCAGCTTGTGTTCAGAACAATTTCAGCACCGGATGCAGCTTTTTCAATTTCGCTTATAAGAGCGGATGTTTTTTCGTAGTTGTTGCGCCAGATATTTTTTCCGTTTACAACACCGGCAAATAGTTTTTTGTCTTTGGGAAATCCGTTCTTTTTCAGCAGATTAAGGCTTTCTTTTCCTTCAACAAAGTCAAGGCCGATTCCGTCAAAGCCAAATTTTACAATTTCCGTGTAAAAATCGCGTACATCACCAAAGTATGTCTGCAAAAGAACTTTTGTCTGTTTTCCTGCAAGAATCTGTTCGTAAAGAGTTTTGAACAGTTTTTTGTCGTCATCGGTCAAATCAAAAACAAGATACGGTTCTTCAATCTGAACCCATTCGGCACCGAGTTTTGCACATTCTTCAAGAAGCTGCTTGTAGCATTTGGCGGCAGAATTTGCAAAATCGGCGGCTTTTTTGCTGCCTGTATAGTGGGCAAGTTTCAAGAATGTGAACGGGCCGATAACGTTGATTTTTGTTTTTACATCTGCGTCAACGGCTTCTTTGTATTCTTCCGCTATTTTTGAGGCGTCAAGGCTCAGTTCGGTTGATTCTTCAATTTCCGGTACGATGTAGTGGTAGTTTGTGTTGAACCATTTTTTCATTGGCAGTGCCGTAACATCGCTTTTTTCATTCTGAAAACCGCGTGCCATAGCAAAGAAAGTGTCGAGCTTTGAAAGACACAACTTCTTGTAGCGTGCAGGAATTGCGCAAAGCATAAATGCTGTGTCCAACATTCCGTCATAAAAAGAAAAGTCGTTGGAGCTGATAAAGTCTATTCCGGCTTGTTTCTGGGTTTTCCAGTTAAGGACGCGTAAATCTTTTGCGGCTGCTTCCAGTTCATTGGAAGAGATTTCGTTTTTAAAGTATTTTTCGGATGCAAACTTAAGTTCACGGTTTGCACCTACACGAGGGTATCCGATTACGGAACATTTTTTAGTCGTTTTCATACTGATAGGATAATGTAAATATGCGTTATAATCAAAATCTGTTTTTTTATGGGCTGACATAACTTTTAGTTATGACTATAATACTGTCATGACGTTACAGCAATTAAAATACATTTTGAAGATTGTGGAATACCGTTCTATAACTGAAGCAGCACGGAACATTTATATAACACAGCCGGCTCTTTCAAATTCCGTAAAGGACTTGGAAGAAGAACTCGGTATAGAAATTTTTATGCGTAACGCAAAAGGAATCACGCTTACCGCCGACGGCGAGGAGTTTTTGTCGTATGCTAGGCAGGTAGTTGAACAGAGCGATTTGCTTGAGCGCAGATATACCAATAAAAAACCGTTAAGACAAATATGTTCTTTTTCAACACAGCATTATGCCTTTGCGGTAAATGCGTTTGTAAATCTTGTAAAAAAAACAAATGCTGATGAATATGAGTTTACCCTGCGCGAAACCCGAACTTACGAAATTATAGAAGATGTCCGTAATCTTAAGAGTGAGACAGGGATTTTGTATTTGAACGGTTTTAACAGAAAGATAATGAACAAGCTTTTTACCGAGAACCATTTGGAATTTCACAAACTTTTTACTGCAAAGCCTCATGTTTTTATCAGCCGCACAAATCCGCTGGCAGTAAAAAAAACGGTTTCCTTAAAGGATTTGGAGGATTTTCCGTATTTGTGCTTTGAACAGGGTGATTTCAATTCGTTTTATTTTTCAGAAGAAATACTAAGCACTGTGAGTAGAAAAAAGGTGGTACATGTTTCTGACCGGGGAACGCTGTTCAATCTTTTAATCGGATTAAACGGTTATACAATAAGTACAGGAATTGTGACCAGCGACCTCAACGGTACGCAGATTCTGCCCGTTCCGCTCGAAACAGAAGGCGATGAGTCGATGGAAGTCGGCTACATTTTAAACGAGCGGACAGAACCGACAAAATATGCGCGGCTTTTTATAGAAGAATTGGAGCAGCTTTCCGCAAATTACTGATTGCGCATGGTTAAGGCATGGGAGATAACAGCTTTTTCATTGCCAATTATGTAATAATTAATTATATTTGAAAAATGCTCAAGTTTAAAAAATTCTTCATCGGACTGGAGAAAAAGTATAAGATTTCTGCTGTCCTTGCCCCTGTTACGATTATGGGCGAGGTTCTTATGGAAGTTTTTATTCCGCTCATTATGGCGCGCATAATTGATGTCGGGATTGCAAATCATGATGTAGCTTATGTGACAAAGACCGGTCTTTTGATGATTATGGTCGCTGTGATTTCACTCTCACTTGGTTTTGTTTCAGCGCGCTTCGCGGCGGTTGCCGCACTCGGTTTTGCGCGGAATTTGCGCCGCCGGCTTTTTAACAAAGTACAGGATTTTTCATTTTCAAACGTAGACAAGTTTTCAACGGCATCTCTTGTTACGAGGCTTACTACAGATGTTACAAATACCCAGAATACCTTCCAGATGATTATACGTATGTGCTTCCGCGCACCTTTTATGTTTATTTCCGCAATTGTAATGAGCATTTACGTTAATGCGAGAATGTCAGTGATTTTTATCTTTTCTGTTCCGGTTATTGCGGTGGCAGCGATTTTTATAATGCGCAGAGCATTCCCTCTTTTTGACATCATGATGAAAAAGTTCGACAGACTTAATGCGGTCGTCCAGGAAAATCTTACCGGTATAAGGGCTGTAAAGGCATTTGTCCGCGAGGATCACGAAACACAAAAGTTCCGTGATGCGGCGGAAGCCGTTCGAAGTTCACAGGTAAAGGCGGAAAAAATCGTTATTTTTAATATGCCAATTATGATGATGGTTATGTACTTGAGCATAATCGCTATTCTGTGGTTCGGCGGTAATTATATTATTCGGGGCGATATGCTGGTAGGTGAGTTGATCAGCTTTATCACTTATTCAGCACAGATACTTTCATCTTTGATGATGATTTCGATGATTTTTGTAATGCTCGTTATTTCCAAGGCATCGCTGAACCGAATAAGTGAGGTTCTCGACGAGCAGCTGGATATAGCCAATCCGCCCGAATCTGAAAGAATCGGAGAAGTTACAGACGGTTCAATCGTCTTTAAAAATGTATTTTTCAGCTACGACAAAACAATGAAGAATGCAGTCTTGCAGGATGTATCGCTTGAAATAAAAAGCGGACAAACGGTCGGTATCATAGGTGGCACGGGTTCTTCAAAGACAACGCTTGTTCAGCTAATTCCGCGCCTGTACGACACACTGGAAGGAACTGTTCTTGTCGGCGGGCACGATGTAAAAAAGTATGCGCTGCAAACCCTGCGTAACAGCGTGTCCATGGTTTTGCAGAAAAACGTTTTGTTTTCGGGAACAATAAACGAAAATCTGCGCTGGGGAAATCCTCAGGCAACGGACAAAGAATTGGAGGATGTCTGCAAAACCGCCTGTGCGTACGATTTTATAACCTCGTTCCCCGATGGTTTTAACACCGTTCTTGGTCAGGGCGGCGTAAACCTTTCGGGCGGACAAAAGCAGCGCCTTTGCATTGCGCGCGCATTGCTCAAAAAGCCTCGGATATTGATTCTTGACGACAGCACAAGCGCGGTTGATACGGCGACTGATGCCCGAATCCGAGAGGCAATGAAGAACACTCTGCCCGAAACAACCAAAATAATAATTGCTCAGAGGATTTCTTCCGTAAAAGAGGCAGATGTTATTTTTGTAATGGACGAGGGAAAAATTACCGGTTTTGGAACTCATGAAGAGCTTTTAAAAACGAACAGTATTTACAAAGAAGTTTTCGAATCCCAGCAGAACGGGAATGTCGATTTAGATTCCGCTAAAAGTGAG
>JAEEGL015610583.1_pt1 | contig 22914 bp, 15 predicted proteins | sample 9134231 | NCBI WGS metagenome assembly JAEEGL01 (sample SAMN16246548, study PRJNA631951) | gut metagenome | biome: gut microbiome; feature: rumen; material: fiber-attached | host: Bos | place: Iran: Karaj | collected 2018-10 | reverse complement strand
GTGGCGTTCCAGTCGAACGCGTCCTCAAGCGCCTTTATTCCACCCAATCCGAGGGCATTCAGGCAAGTCTCGATCTGGGAAGGCGTCATGTTCGACGCACTGACATGCCACGGCATGCAGCAGATGTTCCAATACATCTCGAAGCCATAGGCATTCCCAATGCAGTTGATGTTCCCGAAATGCTCGTGGGACGCTTTGTCGTACACGATCACCTCGCGCCACCCAGACTTGTGGATCAGGTGATCCAAGGCGTATGCGAGGTCTTCGGTATCTTCATACCGAAGACGTCCGGGCTTCTTTGAATTCACGCTGAATTTCAGTCCTTCCGAGACGACATCCCTGCCAGGCATCACCGTGTAGGATTCGAGCGTCCACATGGGATCGAACATCGCCATGAGCTGATAGGGCCTAGACCACCTGAAGCCATAACGTGCTTTGGGCGAACACGATCTGGCCGTATCGTTGAGACGCTTGAACTCAAACCTCACGAACGTCGCTCCGTTCGCATATCGTCTTGCCTCGCGGACCGTGGCGGTCAGCTCAAGGTCTTCGCGCAGGCTCCAGAAGTCCATCCTTGACGCGCCGTCTATCGAGGCGATGGCCTTCAGGGAGGCCGCCTTTTCCTTCTCCGTGAGATTCGCCGGCTCGAAATCTCCCGTCAAGCCGGAAAAGAACGCGTTGAACTTCTTGAACCTTGGAAACACCATGGAAAGATCGGTGCTTTTCGTCTTGGTTCTTGTCGTGTTCTGGTTTGTGCTCATTGTTTTTTCCTTTCAGGCGTTGGCGGTGACCGAGTGGACGTAGATGTCCTTCGGGTGTTCGCCGCCGATGAAGCGGTGCGTCTGGTTGCAGAGCCATGCCAGGGGCAAGCCAAACAAACCTCTGAAGCGCGGAGCCGTACCGGAGTTGCCGCCGGACACGTAATAGGTGGCGCCGAACGGATCGTGCTCGACGCGGTGGAGCTTCATGACGTATTTGCCGGGGGTCTCCACGTCGCTGGAGAACACCATGTCCACACGGTTGCCGCCGTTGGAGAGCATTTCGATCATCGTGTCCGCGCCGCTCACCATGGCGTTCTGCCCCCGCGTCCCCTCCATGTCGGCGTACCATCCGGCATTATCCTTGAGGAACGTGATCTGCTTGTTGGTTGTTGTTGTATTCTGGTTTGCGTTCATTGTTTTTCCTTTCTTTTTGTGTTGTTGTCCTTATGACTATGTGACACCTTTCCAAAAAAATTTCAGTCGGCGTTTTCTAGGGAACCAGCGTCCTCGACCGGATGTTGGCTCTCTATCTTCGCTCTCTTATTCTTTCTGACCATGTGACACCTCTTTGTTTTTGTGTGAATCCTGTTTTGACTTTTGGGATTCAGCCTGCCTTCCTCGGGCCGACGCAGGAAATTGTATCACATATTCGTTTTGAATACAAGAGGGAAAACGAAAAAGTTTAAAAATTTTTCAAGGGGGCTTTTGCGCCTCAAACTGCGGCGGCTTGATTACCGCCAATCCTCAATTTCAAGGACGCACGCTCTTGGGGAAACGCCATATCCCGCTTTTCCGCGAACCTTCACGAACAAGCCCCGCCTTCTTCTTGAGAGAGGCTATGATGCGTTGAGCTTGCCGCTGCCGGACGCCAATCACTACGGCTAATTTGGCCGCCGTCAACCTTGGATTGCGAAGAATGGCCTTTATAGCCACTTCCTCCTTTTCCGTAAACTTTATTACGACATTTATTACGTCATCCGAGTGCTTTATACCGTCATTTATTACGCCATCCGAGTACTTTATACTATCATTTCGACGATGAAGACCTGTCACCGCATCCGCCTTTGCCGAGCCATATTCCTGCCCAATACGAAGAAACCTGTTGCGCAACTCAATGTCATATCCGTATATGAGAACTTTGAAGAACTCCTCTAGGGGGAGTTGCGTCTTATCGACGTCAAGTTTGCGATTTGAATAATTGGCTCGCACAAGGGCGTTTCTGAAAAACCACGATTTCGCGGCGAAAAGGTCGTTCGTGACCTCATACCGCATTGACCTGAGATATTTGATCGCGAACAACGCCACCGTGCGTGTGTTTCCTTCGCGGAACGGATGTATCTGCCAGATGCCGGATATGAATGACGCAAAGTGCTCCACGAATGCATCTTCCGACAACCCCTTGTATTTGAACTGTCTTTCTCTGTCGAAATCGTAGGCAAGCGACTTTTCGATCATGCAGGAAAGTTCATACTCAACCGTATCACCGTTAAGCACCCATTCGCGCTTGGTCAATTCCACATCACGGATTTCCCCAGCATGTAGATACACGCCGTCAAAGATTCGCTTATGAAGGCCGATGTAGTATTCTGGGGAAAACCGGAATCCAGGTGCATTGATGACGGAAATCATGCGTGCGGACACCTTGTCCGCCTCCTGCACGTCATCTGGGAGATCATGCCCCTCCTTCGTCTCGTAATATTCATCGACGAGGCGGCGGGCGTCTTCCTGCGAGATCTCGCCTTCGATGTGCCGCTTCGCCGTGGCAAGCAGATACTTTGACGGCTTGAGGCCGTCAACGTCCTGAAGGCCGATTGCCGTAGCCCAGGCATACGCGCGCTCGCGCATGCCCGGTTCGACGGCTTCGTAATACTTGTCAAAATCCTCGTTCATTTTTCCAGTATTATAGCACATTTCCCCTCGTTTGCGGCGGCGGCGCGTTTCAGGAATAATTATTGGGTGGTTTGCGGAAGTAACCGCACCGGTTTTGGTGCGGTTAGTATTGCGACAGGTGTTGGAGATCGCCGGGATATCGGCGGACCAAGGAGACATCAGTTGTCACACACTTCCCATGGGAAGTAGGGTGCGTTTACTTTCGCAAACCCCGCGCGTTGCGGTTTCAAACTCCGACGGCTTTCAAAGATGGCTCCGCTACCGCGCAGCCGCAGCCAGAAAAACCCGGTGTCCAGCAGGCGCGGTTGGCGCGCGCGGAGCATAAGCCGCAGTGGTAGCGAAGGCCATTTTGCGAACCGTCGGAGTTTGACATCAACGGCACTGGCCGTTCACGTCGGCCTCCGGAACTTCAGGATCGTCCGCAATCCGCTCCGCCTCTCGCATAGCCGCAAGCGTCGCACGGTTCGTTATGCCGCGCGAGATTGAAAAGGGAATTGCCTGCATCCTTGCCTTTCGCTTAAGCCATGCGAAAACGCTATAGCAGTTCGCTGTGCGGGAGGGGGCCGACGAGGGGACGCGCGTAGGCGATGAACGCCGGCGTGACATCATGTCCGTTCTTCGCTATGTACGCATCGGGGACGGAGCGCGTGTACTTCGCGGCATCGGCGACGGGACGCGCCTCGAACGCGACTGCATACTTCTTCGTGGGCTTGCGCACTATCGCTATCGTACCCTTCGATATCTTGCCTGCGAGCGCATTCTTCACGGCGGCGGCGCCGGCGGCAAACGCCTCGGCGCGGTCGGTCGCGGACGCGATCCCCGGGAACGAGCGTTGCAGATAGCCGAACGTATCGGCACGCACGCGCTTGATCGCCGCCTTCGCCTTCAGGTGCGCGGAGAGAAAATCGCCAAGCGCGCCCGTGCCGGAAAGCTGGATGTTGCCGTGCGAATCCTTTTCGCCGCCTGCGAACTTCTTCGCGAAGAGTTCACCCTTCGCATCGCGGATGCCCTCGGATACCGCGACGACACAGCGGCCCTCGCGCTTCATCACGGCCTGCACGTCCTTCACGAATCCATCGAGCGAAAACGGACGCTCAGGCAGGTAGATGAGATGCGGTCCATCGCCCTTGTTCTCGCGGGCGAGCGCGGAGGCCGCCGTGAGAAAGCCCGCGTCGCGACCCATGATTATGTCGATCTTCACGCCGCCGAGGGCGCGATTGTCCAGGTCGTCGCCCTTGAGCGCGCTCGCCACGAAACGGGCGGCGGATCCGAAACCAGGCGTATGGTCGCATGTGCGCAGATCGTTGTCGATCGTCTTCGGGATATGGTAGCAGACGAGCGGGTAGCCTTCCTTCTCGGCCTCTTCGGCGACGATGCGCGCGGCGTCCGCCGAATCGTTTCCGCCTATATAGAAGAACCAGCCTACGTTCAACCTCTTGAACTCCTCGAATATCCTGCGGCAATCGTCGGCATCCGGTTTCTTGCGCACGCTGCCGAGGGCGGATGACGGGGTATCCGCCACCTTGAGAAGCTTCGCATCGGATACCTTTCGAAGATCCACGTAGTCGCGGTTGAAGATTCCATCGATGCCATGGCGCGCGCCGAGTATCTTTCCGATGCGCCTCGAAGCGGATGCTTTTCGTGCGGCGAGCACCGCGCCGACGAGAGATGCGTTGATGACCATGGACGGTCCGCCCGACTGGGCGATCACCATGTTCTGGACAGGGTTCTTCTTCATTTTATTCCTTTCATGATCCTAGCACTGACTTGAAATAGGCGACATCCTTCGCCGCGCACGACGCGGCCCCTGCCGCATCGGTCGGAAACCTGTAGTCGTAATGCACCGAGTATGGCGCGTCCACGTGGTAGCGCTCGCAGAGGGCGAGGACGTCCTTCCACGGAACGATGCCCTCGCCTGCGGGACAGAGATGCCGGCGCCATATCTTCGGGTTCGACGGATTGGGCTCGAACCAGAAATCCTTCAGGCAGACCGTCGAGATCCACGGCGCTATTATCTCTATGCTGCGAAGCCAGGACGGACCGGACTCCGCCATGGCGTGCATCGGGTCGTACTGCACGCCGACGAACCGCGGATCGAAATCCCGTATTACCTCCCAGAGATCCCACACGAGAGAACCGAAAAGCATGACTTTCGGATTGTACGTGCTGTGGTTCTGGTAGTGGAACTTCACGCCCGTCTGCTCGGCCAACCGCGCGAGTTTCACGAATCCGTCGCGGATGCGCGTGAGATTCTCCTGGATCGGGATGGCCGTGTCGTACTTGAAGTATGCGGGACGGAACGCCTTCACACCGCAGTCCGCCGCAGCCTTGACCACATCGACCTCGGCGGGAGTGTCGGGCGTGAGGAAATCGACCACGATCATGTCGGCCTTGAGTCCTTGCCTGGCGGCGGCCTTCACCGCTTTCGGAAGATCCACGCCGGCACGCGACGGTTCGACATGTCCTTTCTTGCGCACCGTCCATTCCACGCCCGTGTATCCGGCAGTCGCCAGAAGTTCCGCCGTGCGGTCCCAATCGAGAAACTGGAACACACGCGAAAACGCGTAATAGTCCTTCTTGCGCGCCGGCGCTGCAAAGAGCGAACGCAACGGTGGTGCCGCCAGTCCTGCGGCGACGCCAAGGCTGATGAAATCTCTGCGGTTCATCTTCTATTATCTTCCTGTGATGTGAACGATCGATGATATTATAGCATAAAAGGCGCACTCCGGCTCACGGACCAGAGACGGAATGCCTGACGTGACGTGGCGCGGAGGTTTGCGGCGGCGTTGGTGGCGTCCAACGCTTCGTCGAGCGTGACCACCGCCCGAAGTATCGGGAAGAAGGCGTCGATACCATGGCTGTTGACGACCTCGGCCTCGGGCGTTACGCATCCAGCAAAGGCGATAACGGGTTTCCCGAATCTCTTTGCGAGCTGCGCGACACCGATCGGCGCCTTGCCCATCGCCGTCTGGGCGTCAAGCCGGCCTTCTCCCGTGACGACAATATCCGCCGTTTTCACGAAGTCCTCGAGCCGCGTCTCGGCAAGGACGATACTGACCCCGCTCTCGAGTTCCCCGCCAAGGAACGAACGGAACGTAAAACCCAAACCACCCGCGGCGCCAGTACCGGGATACGAAGGGTCGCCGCCGGACACATCCGCGAAATGCGCAAGCGCAGCATCGAGACGCGAGACCATTTCCGGTGTGGCACCCTTCTGCGGACCGAACACCGCACTCGCCCCCTGCGGTCCGCAAAGCGGATTCGTCACATCGCATGCTATACGGAACCGGCATTCCTTCAAGGCGGGCAATGCGTCGCAGGAAGTCACGCGCGCAAGACGCAAGAGACCTTCACCGCCATGCGGAATGGGATTGCCTTCGGCATCGAGGAGTCCGAATCCCAGCGCCTGCAGCATGCCCGCGCCGCCGTCGTTCGTCGCGCTGCCGCCGATACCCACAATGAAGCGGCGGCATCCCGCGCCGATCGCATCTGCGATCATCTCGCCTACGCCAAAGGTTGTGGTATGCAATGGATTCTTTTCTTCGCCTGAAACCAGGGTGATGCCGGCCGCCGCGGCCATTTCGATCACGGCGGTGCCGCCGGGAAGAATGCCGTATGCGGCATCGACCGGATGTCCTGCCGGACCTGTCACGGAGACGACACGCCGTTCGCCCCCCATGCCCGAGACGAGTGCGTCGACCGTTCCCTCCCCGCCGTCGGCCAGAGGCCGCACAGCAGTTTCCGCATCAGGAAATACGTCGAGCGCCCCGTCCGCCGCCGCTTCACCTGCGGCCAGCGAAGAAAGACTGCCTTTGAAGGAATCTATCGCGAAGACCAATTTCATCATTTTTCTCCCGACGCAGATTATATCACATCCTGAGCCTGAATTTGGTAGAATATACGCATGTCCACAAATGAATCATTTCGCCGCCTCGAACTGCTGCTTGGCGCCGCCGCCGTAAAATCAATCGCGCAGACGCGTGTCATCGTATTCGGCGTCGGCGGTGTCGGGGGCTGGTGCGCTGAGGCCCTCGTGCGCTCGGGCATCGGGCACCTTGCCATCGTAGACGACGACACGATCGTTCCTTCCAACATCAACCGCCAGCTGCCGGCCACGACCCGCACTCTCGGAAAGAAAAAGGCGGAAGTTTTGCGTGACCGTTTCCTGGAAATCAACCCCCGCCTCGAAATCGACGCGAAATGCATGCGCTATACTCCGGAGACGGTCGAATACTTCAACCTCGCAAATTTCGATTTCGTCATAGACGCCATAGACTCGACATCGTGCAAGGCGCATCTTATAACCACCGCGACATCCATTCCATCGGTCACGCTTTTCTCTTCGATGGGAGCTGCAGGTCGCATCAATCCCGCGCGCATCCAGGCAACCCCCTTCACGAAAGTCCAAGGTGACGGACTTGCACGTGCATTAAGACAACGATTCAAGCGTGAAGGGAAATACCCGCCGAAAGATTTCACATGCGTATGGTCCGACGAGCCAGCCGTAAACCATGGCGAACGCCTGCCAGGCGACGAGAACGCCAATGGATCTTTCATGCCGGTCACAGCGGCATTCGGTCTCCGCCTCGCCGCCCTGGTGCTTGATTCAATCAACGCCTGAAGGCTTCAATCTCTTCCCTTCTGGCGCGTATCCATCTGGCGGAGTCCGTACCAGGCGGCAACGTGGGGGTCACATAGGGCATTCCGCATATCGCGCAGCAGGCGCCGGCGTTTAGAGGGGCCCCGCAAGTGGGACAGCGCTTTTCAAGAACTTCCCCACAGACCGCACACCTCTTCGCCCCGGAAACGGGGGCGGCAATCTTCATCGATGGACGCAACAGCAGCCGTCCATCCACAAGATACGGAAAATTCGACGGACAATGGCAATTGGGACAAAATCCCTCATGTTCCGCCGCACCAGAAAAAAGAGCCCCAGCCAACACGGAACCGGCTTCGCCCGCAACACCGGTTTTATCTGAATGTGCATCTAATGAAATATTGAATTTCTTCGCAAGCTTCTTGACGGCCTCTTCCGACAACTTCGTTCCATCACCAGCCTCAAACATCGAAAGCGCCGGTTGCTTGCAACCCAATTCAACGGCCAAGGCAGATTGTGAAATGCCTTGTTCGCGACGCGCCTGCCCGATCTGACGACAGATATCTGGAGAAAGGTTCTTCATTTACCTATTATTTGCTTGCGACGGATAGTATGGACTATTTTAGCATGAAAGGCAAGGCCGAGTTATAAAAAGTTATAAACATGGTTATAAACAATTAAGTTATAAACAGCCTATCAACAACCTGTTTATAACCTACTTATAAACAATTTATCAAAAGTTGTTTATAACTGGCCTCGCCTTTGCCGTCCTAACGAGGTGGGGGCGAATGATATACCACCTTTACCCCCTTGACGCGGTCCACGAGAACATCGAAATTGCGGCCTGCGAGCTTCACGCCGCGCAAATTCATGTGGTTTACGCCTTCTGGCAGATGGGGATTCACATCTATGGATCCATCTATACGAGGTTCTATCCCAAAAAGTCCAAAAATGATTGTTTGGGCAAGCGCTGCACCTTGTATATCGTTTTGGAGCGGTGTATCTCGCCTGTAGTCCATACGGTCCGCATAATGTGAATCTCCCCAGTAAGGCAATGCTCCGCCCAGCCACCAAAGACGCTTGAAGATCGTTTCGGCCTCTTTGACGTGTCCACTGCGATAGAGGCGGTCTACCACTGCAGGCGCAAACGAAATGCACGCCCCCGGCCCGCCGTTATCCACATCGTTTTCATCGTAGGCGATGTCCTTCTTGGACAACGAATGGATGCCGAATGGCCCCAGAAACTCTTTTTCGTCCATCACGTGGCGCACAAGTGCCGCCTCCACGTCGCGATCTATGGTCCAATCACCCCATCCAAGCGCTTTGAACATCTGCATCGTCCAACGTCTGTCGCGCCGACCGCCCTTGGATGTATCTATGTTGTCGAACCATCCTGCCTTGGAGTCCCAAAGCTCCTTGCGTACCAGTTTCTTGAGCGCGACTGCGCGGGCGACCAGATCGACCTTGGGATCGTAACCGGCGACACGGCAAAGCTCGTCTGCAATCCGAAGACAGACGATACGGCGCAAATTCATGTCCGGCAGGATACCATCGTAACGGAATTCCTTGCGAAGTTCGAGATGGTGGTTGCCGTTGCCGTAATCTACCAGAACGGCATCTTTGGAAAGATCGTCATGTGCAAGTGCGGAACGAACCAGGCGTTCAATCACGGTCTGCCCGTCTATCCGCTCTTTCAAAAACGCCTTGTCTCCCGTTTCCGTCACGTATGCATGCGCACACAGCAAGACCTTTTCGTGGTTGACGGGGTAATACGGACCTTGCGCCTCAAGACGTACCGGGTCGAATGCATAGCATGAGGAAAGATCCAGACGGAGGAATGTACGGATATGTGCCTTCGCCACCTCTGGATCCAGCATCGGCCACAGGCGATACACTTCACCGAAGTTCCACAGATAGCAACACAAACATCCGCCGTTCATTCCGCCGGTGGCATAGTACGGGTTCAATTTGAATTCCGGCACGCGCCATTCGTTGAGGAGCAGATGCAAAAGCGACCGGCAGTATAGCTGTTCAAGCTCGGTACTGTCCGTTTCAAGTTCTGGGAAACGGTCGCAAAGGCGCTTCACGCGCCGATGCCAATCCGTCAACGAACGCGAGATCGCTGCTTTCGGTGCCGAGCCGAGGCGTTTTACACTAGCGACAGCCTCCCCCTTGCGGCCAATCGCGAAAGGGATCGTGAATGTATGGTGTTCGCCAGGTTTCACGGCCGCGAAAGTCTTTTCACGGACGCCACCGGGCAGAGCCACGGCGATTTGCGCATCACTATCAACCCCGTCCAGCACAACGACACCGTCGGTGTACAAAGGGATTGAAGGTGGCGGAGGTTCCGGCTTCACGAAACCCCATTCCATTTTCGAACCTACCCCGCCCGAAACAAGGCAATCCACACGCAGATCCTTCGGTTCCCCAGAAATGTTCTCGACCTCGGCGACAAGAATCCCGGCACGTTCGCCGGCGACGGGATATAACTTGCTCGCGATACGCCACCATGCGTTCGTTCCGGTACGTTGCAATACTTCCGGCCGCCACAGGTGCGATTGGGCGGGAATCTGTTCGCCGTTGACGCCAAGCGCCAGCCTGAACGTCGAGGTATAATGCGGAGGGGAGAATAGACCACGTATTTCGGTTGCGGATTTTATCCATCCATTGAAGGTCACGAATCCGTTGACCAGTCCGCAGTCCGCCGCGCCAATGCGGTTGGAGGGCGTACCGATGGCGAACGCTTCGTCCATGCGTTCGGCAAATGGACGGTATTCTGCATTGGTCTTGTAGATGTCAACACAGTCGAAGCAGTTCGGCTTTTCTGGCGAGGCAGGCCCGCCAAAGGTGATACAGGCCTCAACGGCGCCATCGGGAACAACCATATGGTACTTCAGTTCATGCCATTCGTCGTGATTCCACCCCACCGGCGGCAGGATGGTACACGGTCTGCCGAACTTGCCCTTTTCGCATTTGGCATCCGCCTGCAACGATACGGCGATGCGCGGATTTCCACCCTTGACGAACGCCCTGACATACAGTTCGTCTCCCGGCTTGACCGCGATGTTCGAATGGAAGCACCCGTTGCCTTTCTGCATCGCATAGCCTTCCTTTGAAATCCCGCCTTTGATATTACGGACGAACCTATCCTTGGGGATTACCTTGTCGCGGCTCCATGTGGAATCCAACCCGCCGACCCGTACCATGCGCCCAAAACGTATATCCTCGTCTATCGGCGAGTAGTCGCCCTTGACTATCTTGACCATACGTGAGAAGCCGGGAAGTTGTTCCTCCCACGTCCTGTAGTAGTAGCATCGCTCGGTGTCCACGCCGGGTGCCTTGGAGAGATCGCGTTCCCAGTCGACGAACGTCCCCTTCTCGCCGTATATCCACACGTAGTCGTCAGCGACGTTCACGGCGCTCTGCAGATTTTCATGCCATCTCTTCAGACGCGATCCGCCGAGCGGCGGAAAATAGTATTCTACGGATGACGGGTTGATGTAGGAATCGGCATACTGTCCGAACGAAACGGAAAGCTGGCCAAGGAATTTCTTCCTGTTCTCCGGAGCTATCAGCCCGATCGTTCCCCGCGACGTACGCCATGCGGCGATCACGAAGTCGTTCTTGTCGGCACGCCCATGGTAGCCACGCTCCTCGTTGCCTTCCACGATCGTCGCTTCCGGCGGCATTACGTCCAATGCGCCGTTCATGAAATGGCACCACAGTTCGCCATAGGATTCGACCGTAGCAGCCAGGTCCGTGCCCGTCTCGGGTCTGGCCCATGCATACCATCTCTGTATTGTGGAAAAAAGCCACGAACAGCCGAAGCGAATGTCCGGGAATTCACGAAATACGGCCGTGAACACCTGTCTTCCACGCTTTCTGACGAGCTCGGCAAGTTCCTGCGCCGGCGGATCGCCTTCAACTGCGAGGAACTGCTTGCCTTTCGAATAGTCTTCCTCGTCGAACTGTATTCCGATGAGACCTGCCGAGTGTGCGAATCCGGCCAGAAATCCGATATTGTCGGCCGCCGTCGTCCATGCGGCGTCATCGCGCCAGTCTATCCTGTTCTGCGAAGTGAGCCCCACGCGCAACATGGATTCGCGCAGACCTTGTTCCTTGGTGAGTTTCGAGATTATCCGGTGCGCTTCGGAAAGATCCACCGACCTGAGGCTTATCGGACGTATTTCACCTGCGCGACCGTGCAACGGATCGCATATCCGATGTTTCTTCTCGCTGCCCGGCCACACACCTTCGATACTGACGACTATGCCGTCTAAGCCCATGTCCGCAAACTCTTTGGCCTTGCGTTCATAGTCTTCCATCCGTGCATGCATCAGGTCATGTCCGCATGCGATGATACGTTTGTGCCCCGGCGTCTTGACGGTAGGCGCCGAAACGGCGACCGTGGTTCCCATGACAACCAACGCCAGGACGAGAAGCCGATTATATGTCGTATTCATTTCGATGCTACTTGAAGTTTATGGTAATGCCCGTCTCGCTTGCGAAAGAACCGACCGTCACATACCCGTCGCCCTTGAAGACGAATTCCAGTACATGGGACGGTGCCGTCGCCTTCAGGTACAATCTAGTCTCTCCCGCAGATGCGGTTGCGACCGTCACGCCATCCATCTTGATCGCGAAGTCTCCGGTTCCCGACACGGATACATTGCACGAGAGGCGTGGGTGCTTGTCGCCGCAATTCCAGGCAAGTTGCAGTGCGGAGTCGCCAGCAAGCTTGATCGAACACATATCGTCCGCCACCGCCACGTCTTCGGTTGCGGATGTTACCGTCAACCTCCTTTGGGCGACAATCCCGGTATAGTCGTCGCGCCAGTCGTATTCGGAGCACCCCGCATCGAGCTTTCCGTTGTACACGCGTTGACCGCCGAAGAAGTCCTTGCCCAACAGCGAACGGTCGATCCCTGCGGCGTCCCACCCAGCCAGATAGATGTCGCGGCTTGCGGCATCGATCGCCGGACTGCCTTTCACCAGGCGGCCATCCGCATCAATTGCATTTGCGAGGTTTGTCACCGTGCAGTTCTCCACGACGCCTGACGGTGTTTTCGCCAACACGCAGCTATAGAAATCTCCCCCAATTGCCGTACTTGTGCAGTACAGGCAGTTGTAAGACTTGCACGAAGTCGCCAACGTGCTGTTGTTGATTATCGTGGACGGGAACGTACAGTTGTAGAGACGTACGAAGTGCGATACATGATTGTACGGTGTCTCTGGACACGAGAAAAGGCAGTCGAAGCAATAGGTACGCGTATTGGCGGTATCGCTCGCATTTCCAAACACGTCTCTCGTCGCCCAGTTCGCGTACATCGCCGTATTCGTCCCGAACCAGCAACGCACGTATGTTCCCACGGCGACATTCCCGCGCATCGAGGCGTTTTCATATATCCGGCAATCAAGCACCACGCTTCCGACGCTGCCGCGCACGGCGCCGCCGGTCGATTGCGAATAAGTTGAAGAACTGTCGCTGTTATGTATATATACGTTGCCGCCGGTGAGCGAGAAACCCTGCAACACCGCCCCGGAATCCATCTTGACGCAGCGCGTGGCCCCTTCGCGCGTCGCTGCGCCCTCCGCAGGCGAAGCACCGACGATGAACGTGCTTGCCGCACCGGCCGTCGATTTCACATACACGTTAGTCGGGATATGTATGCGCGAATGCGTCGTTCCCTCCTCGGTATCGCACAAACCGCTGTCATACGTTCCCGGTAACACGTAGATCATACCGTTTCTCATCACCGATACCGCATGCGCAAGCGTTGCAAACGGATGTTCCGCATCTTCGCCGGTGTCGTTGTCGTCGCCGGTAGGCGAGACATACACCGCATTACGCGTGAGTGTCGCATACAACGTCTTGCGTCCGCTTTCTTCATCCGTCTCTACCGTGAGAGCGACGCCCTTGCAGCCCAGCGCGGAATCGACGATAACGTTGAATGCCGCCGCTGAAAGCGCCACGCCTGCCGGTACGGAAAGAATCATGCGACGAGGATGTTCGATGTTGGCGTTTCCTCCGGTGACCTTTATGTTGACCGAACCGGAAACGGTCAGCGCGTTTGTCACTACGAGACAACCACCCCCCGTGACGATGGTGGAACCGTTTTCGAGAAACAATTTGCCAATGACGGTGTTGCTGCCGTCTACCGCAATACTTCCCGTCGTCTTGACCTTGATCGAACCAGGTAGACCACCAGCCGGTAGATACAGCACTGTGTTTTGTCCATATGTGTTGCTTTCCTTTCCTACTTCGATAGTCCCAAGATAATCCGAACAATCTCCCGTGATCTTTACTATGAACGTTGGATCTCCGCCGGTGGGATTATCGCTCATTGCGAAGAATCTAAGGTATCCCGCCTTTTCAGAATGCATCGCCGCCGGTATGTTCAACACCGTATCGCAGTACCTGTCGTAGATGTAGAATGCGGCAGATGAAGGGGAATCGACCGTGATGTTTCCATCGATAGTGGCCGGTCTCCAATTGATCTGGCTGAATCCATTATGGAGAAACAAACCCCTGCCAAGCACCTTGAAAACGGATTTATCCGTAGTATAGATATTCAAACGGCCCCAAACGCCGCCCACCTCGCCTATGTGCAGGGAGTCGCACTCGAACGGAACGGATTTCCCCTGTGTCTCGTTTCTGGTGTCGAGCGTAAAATTCTTCGTATAGTAGGCGCCGGTTGGATCGGGAACCGTCGCGGGAGAGGTGTCCGCGCCTTTATTACCCGATTCGTCTTCCCACCATTTCGCGTTAACCAGGGCGCAACCGCCACTAGAATTGTGCGGAACGTTCTGATAGAGGAAATACTTTGGCGCATCGGCAAAGGCCATACCTGTCAACACGAACATTTCGCATAGCGCAAATGCTATTCTTTCTCTTGCGATCGGTTTCATTTGTTGTTCCTTTAATTGCCGTGTTCAAAAACCGGTTCCGCCGCCATTTCCCGCAAAATGCGGCAGTACCCTTTTTCAATACACTTTTCCATGCGGGAATTATAGCATTTCAAACGAAAGCATATCTACGAAAAATGGTAAAGATAATATATTGGTTTTGCCAACATCAAAACCGTATGATAAAATATCCACGTCCTGAAAATTCTGGACAAGGAAACGGACCGAATGAACCCTTCGAGAAACGTATTGATAGCGCTCGATCTGAACGAAGAATCCGGCCGCAGGCAACTTGCGGGAATACTTCGCTTTCTCGAATCTTCACGGCACTGGAACATCCAATTGATGCAGCATATCGGCGAAACGTCGGCAGATGCCGTCCGCAACATGTCGTTCGAACGTTTTGACGGATTGATCTCCGGCATCAATGCAGGTGATTCGGACGCTTCCATCCGGCGGGTGTTTGCGTCATGTAGGCAACCTACGGTTTTCATGGATGCCGAACCTCAGTCGCGACATGCAGGTAAATGCACGTCTCACGCATTCGTCCACATAGACAATCGCGAAGTGGGGCTCATGGCCGCCAGACATCTGATGTCTCTGGGAAATTTCAGCAGTTTCGGCTTCGTACCGGAAAAGAAGATGCCGCGCTGGTCGCAAGTACGCGGAAAAACCTTTGCCACGGAACTGAAACGTAACGGAAAAACATGTTCCTTCTTCACGGGAACCGCTGCGGAGGATGCCTCTTATCGCAAGGAGTTGAACGGATGGCTGACATCGCTTCCCAAGCCGGCGGCACTGTTCTGTGCATGGGATCCATGTGCGGTACAGACAATAGCCGCATGCCGTGACTGCGCCATCCCCATTCCGGAACAGGCCGTGGTACTGGGGGTGGACGATGACGAATTTCTCTGCAATCTGGCTTCTCCATCGCTTTCCAGCATACGCCCGGATTTCGAAAGCGAAGGTTTTCTCGCCGCAAAGACGTTGGATACCCTGATGGGAAAGAGAAAGTCCTATAAATTTCCGCACTCCGCATCATGCAGGGTAGTGGGCATAACGGAACGTGATTCCACAAGGCATATGCCTCCTTCGGGATTTTTGGTAAGGCGCGCTCTGGCCTACATAGAGAAGAACGCCTGCCGCGGGATAAGTGTCGCAGACGTAGTATCATATCTTGGCGTGTCCAGAAGTCTCCTCACTCTGCGTTTCCGGCAGATACAAGGCAATGGACCGCTACACGCAATCAGAAGAAAGCAAATGGACAAGGTAAGACATCTTCTGCGAACGACCGGTTTTCCCGTTGCCCGCATAACGGCAATGTGCGGATTCAAGAGCGAGAACAATCCCAAGGCGATTTTCCGCGACATGTTTGGGCAGACCATGTCCGAATACCGCAAGTTGCAAAAAACAGCCGTTCCATACAATCAAGAATAATGGTATAATCAAGGTCATGGGTGAACTGGCGAAAAAAAACATACATTGGTTGATATGGCTCAATTGGCCGATTGGAGTCTTCAAGATAGATTCCAGGTCGCTTGCCGTGTTTAGGAAAAAGGTGGCAAGACCCGGTGAAGGTGTTACCGTAGTTCGCAGCGAACGGGCATTTCTCCGGGCGTTACCGGACGCCACGCATGCCGTCGTGTGGGAATTCAAGAAGGAATGGTTCAAGATCGCATCGAATTTGCGTGTCTTGGCGACACCCGGCGCAGGGCGCGAACTGTTGCCGTCCGACGACGAATTGCCGCTAGGAATAATACGCATAAATGGCGCCTTCCATGGTACGATCATGTCGGAAACAGTCGTGGCGTTCATGTTTGCGCACGCGCGCGGACTTTACGCCGCGGAGAATTTTCGCATATCCGGCGTCATCTGGCCGCGGAGTGAACTTTCACCATTCTGTTCACTTGTAGCCGGGACACATGCCGTCATACTAGGTTATGGCAAGATAGGCCATGCAATAGGCGCAAAACTTGAATGCCTTGGAGTATCGGTGACAGGCATCCGGCGGCGGAATGCATGTAAACTAAAGGCCGCATGCCGTACAGCCGACTGGTTGATTGTGGCGCTACCATCCGATACAGGTACGGATGACATCGTGGACGCATCGGTGTTGAGGTCGTTGCCGCGACATGCCGTTTTGATAAATGTCGGACGAGGAAATGCGATCGACGAAAAGGCACTTGCCTCTGCCTTGAAATCGAGACGCATAGCCGCCGCCTGTCTAGACGTATTCAAGCATGAACCGCTTGATGAATCTTCGCCTCTTTCCGCCGACCTGCCAAATCTGCATCGCCTGCCGCACGCTTCGGCTTTCGCGCCGGAATATCTTCCGCTGTTTTTCAGCGAGCTGGGGATGCGACTGCGGCGTTGCCTTTAGTCTGACCTTTGGTTTCACAACCTGGATAGACAAAAAGACGGCAATCTATCGGTCCATTGAAAAATGGAATGCGTGTGGCATAATATAAATCGACCAGCCGGGCGAGATCAGGATTGCCGGTGATCAGTCCACCTGTCATCCCGAAACATTTTTCATGCATGAAATGTCCGATACGCTCGTATATGGGTTCCAGTTCCTTGGGATCGCCAAGGCGGATGCCATATTCGGGATTGAAGAACACGACCCCATTCGGCGAACTCTTCGAAACATCCGCCTCAGGGTACATCAAAGGAGGAACCGGCGTATCGCCGAAATCGCAAGCCTTGAAGGTTATATACTGGTTGACGCCGGCTGAATGCGCGTTCAGCTGTGCATTCTGCACGGCTTCGGGAGAAATATCAGTTGCGATTATTGGCGGCAGATTGTCGGTATGTTCCCCTTCGGCGGCCTCGAGAAGCATATCCTTCCATATCTGTTCCGGCGTAACCCCGAAGCGCTGGCGGGGTGCGGTGCGCGGGGCCTTTTCACCTTCTATTATCTGATTCCACCCTTTTATGGACATGAATGCAAACCTGCTGCGCAACGATCCCGGTGCGCGACCAATCGCCTCAAGGGCTGCTTCGATGGCTGGTGTTCCCGAACCGCACATCGGTGAAATGAATGGCGACTTTCTGTCCCACTTGAGCGCATCGATGCACGCGGCCGCCAAGGTTTCCTGCATTGGAGCCGATCCGGGTATCTTGCGATAACCGCGTTTCGAGAGAGGCGTTCCACTGGTATCAAGGTATACTATCACCCGACGATCTTCCCAGTGGATGAAAACAGCCGCACCACGATCATAATCCGGACCGGAATCCGGTCTGCGGCCGGTCTTCATCCTGAAACGATCCGCTATGGCGTCCTTGGTGACAAGCGCCGGCATGCGCGTATCGCGGATGGTATCGTTATGGACGATTGAAGAGACGGAAAAATACCCATCCGCATCAAACAGATTCTCCCAGTCGATGGAACCGACCTTTTCATAAAGTTCGCGGATATGGCGGCATGTTCCGCGAAGAAGAGGAACAAGAACCCTGTGCACCGTACGCATTCTTAGATTGAGTTTGAATACATCGCGCATCGACCCTCGCACAACAACGATATTCTCGCCCTTGTCTATTACTTCATACCCCAACGCCTCCACTTCCTTTATGGCCCAAGGCGCCAGTTGCTTGGCACAGGAAAGGATTATCGGGTAATTCTTGTCAGTCCATATTTTCATCGATAACTCCGGACACCTTTTAGTCCCTGAAGCATAAAAAACATCACACGACCGATGACGCCGCAACGGCATGCATGGTCATCGCCGAAAGGCTGGAACCATCAGTTGTTTATGCGAAGCGGCATCATCACGTAAAGGAACGGGACCGAACATTTTATGAGGGCCGGCGAAGATCCGTTGTTGAGTTCTATCGAGACCTCATCCTCGTCTATCGCCTTAAGGGGATCCATCACGAATTGCGGATTGAAAACAATCTCTATGGTCTTGCCGTCGTATTTGATGGGGACGGTATCGCGGGCGGCACCTACATCGGCCGCGGTCGATGCCACGAGCAGACGGTTCGCCTCGAAGGTAAGGCGCGTCGAGTTGGATTCATCGATCGTCATCACACTGACGCGATCGAGCGCGTCGAGAAGCAGCTTGCGCTCCACGACGACATGCTCGGAGCATGATGTCGGAATGACCTGGCGATAGTTCGGATACACGTCATCGAGAAGCTTGGAATATATCTGCGTATCGCCGAGATTGAAGGAAACCTGGGACTTCTCCACCTTTATGCGGACATCGCCATCGGAAGAAAGCGACCGCTGGAGCTCGGCCACGACTTTGGTGGGAAGCACTATGTCGCGTTCGGCGTCCGCGGGGAATTCCACCTCATGCTCCACCAGCGCAAGACGGCGACCGTCTGTAGCCACCATGGTGAGCTTGGCGTCGCGGAAGCTCATCAACACGCCCTTGAGCGTCTTGCGTGTATCGTCCTGCGAAGCGGCATAGGCCGTCTTGCGAAGCATTTCACGCAATGTCATCTGCGGCAGCACATAGGAGAACGAATCGGAGTCCACTGGAAGTTTCGGGAAATCCGCCACGTTCATGCCAGCGATATTGAACACGGCCGACCCCGCAGATATTACAGCCCTGTCCTCTGCATCGGTCTCGACCTCCACGGGACCCTCCGCGGCCTTGGCGATCGTATTGGCAAGAAGTTTCGCCGGCAACGTAGTGGCACCCTCTGTGGATATTTCACATGGAACGACCGACCTCACGGAAATATCGAGGTCCGTCGTCGTAAGGAACAGCTGCTTGTCCTTCGCCTCGATGAGGACATTCTGGATTATCTGCAGCGTACCCTTTGACGCCACAATATTCTGGACCTTCTTGAGTCCCTCAAGAAACTTCGAACGGATGATCTTGATTTTCATGCATTTGCTCCTTTTGACAATGCGCCGTTAGGCTACGGAAGATTTTACCTAATATTAGTGATAAAGTAAAGAATGAATAATATTATTATTATGTTGTGTTCACAACTTCAATAACTTGCCGGGGCCGCGTAACAACAGGCTTTCGGCGGTTTTTTGCCTGTTCATTCTGCCCTCAACATTTTTTTCACTTGTTTCCACAACTGACGTGTCTGTAGATTCATGTAGATATGCATGCATGTTCTGCACAGGTTGCTGAAGGCAAGTGAACAGGTTGTCTATTCAAGCGCATCTGATATGTTTCTACCGAGTTTTCCGGCTATCTGCTGTACGTCCTGCTTAAGATCTGCTTCTACGCTCAGGCGTTTCTGTATCTGCTGTGAACCATAATATACTGTAGTATGCTTGCGGTCGAAAACCTTGCCGATATTAGGCAGTGAATCCGTCGTGAGCTTGCACGAGAGGAACATTGCCATCTGTCTTGGGGTTATGAGCGACTGCGGACGGCCAGGGCCGATAATGTCCTTCACGCTCACACCGTAATGGTCGGCTACGGCCTGAATGACGGTTTCAGGAGTGATTTTCTTTATGGTGGCCTCGTCCTCTATCATGTCCTTTAGAAGATGTTGCGCTATTTCCAGGTTGAGCGGCATTTCAGGATTGACGTCCATGAAAGTCACTATCCGGCTCAATGCCCCTTCTATTGCCCGCACATGCGACCTTATGTTCTCGGCAATAAAACTCAGGATTTCATTAGGTATGATCCTGTTGCGTCCCTGCATCTTGGATTTCAAGATTGCGATGCGTGTTTCGTAAGAAGGGGATTCGATCTCTACTACCATTCCTTGCTGGAAGCGCGAAATCAGGCGTTCCTCCAGACCAAGTTCCTTTGGCGCCACGTCGCATGTCATGACGACTTGCTTGTTGAAAATCATCAGTTGGTTGAAAGTGTTGAAGAACTCTTCCTGGAACTGTTTCTTTCCGACGAGAAACTGCACGTCATCAAGAAGAAGCAGATCGTATTTCCTGTAACGTGCGCGGAACTTTGGAAGCGTGGCGTTTGCCATTGCGTTCGTGTATTCGTTCAAGAACGTCTCGGATGTTATGTAGCATACGGAACAATCCGGATTGTTGTCCATCACGTGATGTCCTATTGCCTCCATGAGGTGCGTCTTGCCGAGCCCAGTGCTGCCCCAGATGAAAAGCGGGTTGTAGGCTGTACGGCCAAGACCCTTTGCCACGGCGATCGCGGCGGCGTATGCAAAGGAGTTGGAAGGACCGCGCACGAAATTGGCGAAGGTGTAGGTTTCATGCAACGGAAGAGTGGAAGGCAATGCACGCGATCTCTGCGGCGAAGGATCCTTTGTTTGCGTCTTGCGTTGTGATTCTACCTTGTCTTCTTTTGCGATGTTTGCGGCGTTGCCTGGCGCGTGCATCTCTTTGTTTTCAACTATTTCAAACACGACCGAAATTCCGTCACCCAGACCGGCAGTCTTGATGGCGGCTTCGAGCGGCTTCACGTAGAGCTGCGAAAACCATTCCTTCTGAAGTTCTTCCGCAACTCCGATACGGAACACGGAACCATCCAGATCATACGAAAGGAATTGGGGAAAATGAAGCTCCATGCGCTTGAACTCTTCCATAGAAGATAATCCTGCGCGATAGGTCGCTACAATCTTATCCCACACAGGGGATTTGCTGTTTATTTCTGACATGTCCTAATTGTCCTAAAAATCGTTTGAGTGATATTGAAGCATATTTTCAGGATAATTCCACGCAAAAGAAATGATAAGAAATGAACAAGATATGAACATATATCTGTTCATATGTTGATAAAGCGTATTACCCAATGCTCAAATATCAGAAATTTATTTATAAGACTTGAAAAATTTCAACATTTCTTCAGATGTTTTGCATTGCAAGAGTCGTTCATAACCACCTTCTGCACGTACTGCACGACTCATAAACGCCATTAGCTGCAGATATGGCGACTGGGCGGATTCGGGGGCGATGGTCATGATGATGATCTGAATCGCAGAATGGTCGATAGTTTCGTAGTCGGGAATAGAGCCGTTTTCGTTCTTTGAGTTATCCACGATGGCGACTGCACCGACGATTGTATTTACGGCATCTGTGCGGCCGTGAGGTACGGCAACGCCGTGATCCAATCCTGTCGGCATTGAATTTTCGCGGATGTTAACGGCCTTTCGCACGAGTTCCAGATCTTTGACGTTGGCTGGATTAGATTCAAAGATGATGGAGGTAAGTTTTTGGAATGCCTCTTCCTTTGAATTTGCCTTGAAATCTGGTATCATCACGAAGTGGTTGAGGCATTTCATCACGCTGGATGCAGCCAGGACGGAAACTTCAGTGTTGTCGGCGATAACTTTTTTGACTTCTTCCTCGCCCAGCGGCTTTTTCATCGCTTTGGCAAGTTCATTTATCTGGCTGATCACTTCCATCCATGCTTGGCGAACTATAGTCTCCTCTTCCTGCGTACATTCGACACTGATCGTCTCGGCGATGCGTTGCATCGATATTTCCATCGTATCCATTGAAATGTGCCATATATTTTCTTCAGGGTTGAGCAGATGGGTGAAGAAACCTTCTTTCCTGAACTGCTGAACAAGCCGCCCCAACATGATTTCCGCTATGCTTGAGGAAGAGAGAACGAATTTTACGGGACGCGAACCTTCGTTTGCAGGACGGCGACGGCGTATGCCGGCTGCCTTGGGGATGAACAATCCGACAAGGCATGGCGGCGCCACTACTGTGGTGACCAGCGTCATCAGGATGCCGATACCGAATATTTCAGACGAGAGATAACCCTTGGAGAGTCCAAGACCGGCTATGATGAGGGCGACCTCACCACGCGGTACCATGCCGGCGCCGATACGCATGCCGCCAAGCAGATTGAATCCGCAGAACATCGACGGCAGGGCGCACCCTATTATCTTTGCCGCTATCGCCAGCGCGGTATATATTGCCCCGAAGTACAGGACAGGTTCGGAACAAAGCGCCTTCAAGTCCACCATCATGCCCATTACACAGAAGAAAATGGGAACAAGGAACGTGTAGACCGGCTCTAGGTTTTTCTGTATCAGATGCTTCAGATCCGTCCGTGAAAGAGAGAGTCCCATTACATAGGCGCCGATTATCATGGCAAGCCCCATCGATTCGAAGAAGCCGGCAAGGATCATTGAAAGTCCGAAAGCCAAGGTACCTATGACCTTTGGATCCTTGACAAGCTTCAACAGCCATGATATTTTCCGGGCGCAGACGACACCTATTATGGTACCGCCAAGCCATACGCCGAATGCCTTGACGGCAACCATGCCGATTTCACCCCAGTTGATTCCATGCGCGACCGAACCTGCTGCTTTCGCCGACTCGTTCGCCGCGATGATTCCGTTGCCGATTGCAAGCACGATCAGGCCCAACACGTCGTCTATGACGGCGCCGGCCATTATGGTCACCCCTTCTTCGGAGTCCATCTTCTTGCGTTCGGAAAGTATGCGGGCAGTTATGCCTACCGAGGTTGCAGTCGACATTATACCCATATAAAGAGGACCTGCCTGCATCATTGCCTCTGAAATCGGCATGGACTTGAGGGCCTGTATGGATTCGACGTTCGTGAAGAACATGGGCAGGAATTTAACGGCGCACCAATCTCCAAGCACAAACGAGAATATGACGCCGCCAAGTCCTACCATGGAACCGACGAATGAATACCTGAGGAACATCTTGAGATTGGTTTCCAGTCCTGAAAGGAACAGCAATATGATGGAAGCCAGGGTGGCTATTCCGTATAGGGCGGGGGAAGTCGCGTCATAGTTATGACCCTGTGCCTGGAACATCCTCAATGCCGCGCCGTGGAACAACCCGTCCTTGAAAAGGCCGTTGAACATATCCGGGCAGAACCC
>JAEEGL012094716.1_pt1 | contig 22914 bp, 19 predicted proteins | sample 9134231 | NCBI WGS metagenome assembly JAEEGL01 (sample SAMN16246548, study PRJNA631951) | gut metagenome | biome: gut microbiome; feature: rumen; material: fiber-attached | host: Bos | place: Iran: Karaj | collected 2018-10 | reverse complement strand
GTTTTGCGATAGACACTTGAAGGGCATCTGATCCGCATAAAATCTACCATAACGTCGCCGAATCTGTCAATAACGTAACAAAAGAATCTTTTTACAAAATAGCTTTCAGCTCAATTACTTAAAAATCACAATTAACAAAGCAAAATTAATCTGCCTCTTTGCAATTTGCAAGAATTCTTTCGAGCAGGCTGTCAAACTGCACAATTTCTTCATCAGAAAAACCCTTGTAAAAAATATTATTCATAACAGCCGAAACCTTTTGAATATGATTTGCAAATTCTTTTTCTTTTCCCGTAAGAAAAATTAAAGTTGAGCGTTTGTCCGTTTCAGACGGCCGGCGTTCAATGTATCCGTCGCGTTCAAGCCGGTCTATAATTCCCGTTAGTGTAGATTTATCAAGGCTAGTTTTTTCGCAAAGCGTTTTAATTGGAACGCCATTTTTTCCCCACAACGCAAAAATAATTCGGCCGCGCGCGCCTTCTAAATCTGCCATTCCGTTTTCGCGTAAAATTTTATTCCACACTCTTCCGCAAACTTGATGCACTTGCGAAAGAAGCGTTCCGCCCTTTGTTTTTTCTATCATCAGTTTACGTTTCCAAAACGGTGCACGTTAAGATTATACCAGCCTTCAATTTTTGTAGAAGTAAATTTCAAAACAGCATAATCCGGGTCAGTTTTTCCCTTGTGATAATACATAAGCCAGCCAGTTTGCCACAAATCTTCTTTTATACTTTGGTCGGTTACTTCTTCAATTATTCCAGTTGCACAAATTCCTTTAAAGTTTTCGGGCTCACAAAAATATAAAGCCGCATTTGGATTGTTTCTGATTCGCTCAACTTTTTTTGAAGAAGTGTTTGTTGTAAAATACATTGTTAAAGTTTCGCCCTCAACAAAAAGAGCCTTATCTTCAAGATTTTTGAACTTTTTTGGATTACACAGATTTAGCAATGCACGGATTTCCGGGCGGCCGTCTTTATCAATAGTTGCAAGATAAGCCGCGTCTGATTTTTTTATAATTGAAATTACATCTTTCATTTTTTTCTCCTAATATAGTTTGTATACAAACTATATTAAAATACAATAAAGCAGATGTCAACATTTTTAAGAACTAAAAATGTTGATTTTTATTTATGCAATTCTGCAAAGACGCTCAGAGTGTATTTTGCCCTTGCCGCAAGTCAGTTTGTATGTTATCTCCGTTCCGTAAATCAAATAAAAAAAACGTTTTCAATCAATGCAAAAAGATAACTAGACTAAAAATCAAAATATTTTATATTATAAATCTGGAGATTTTATGAAAAGCCAGTACAAAGAAAATACTTTACAAAATTGGTATATCGACGAATACGAATTAAATGACAAAACAGTCTACCTTGTTTACGGCAAATTTTATAACCGCGCCGGAATTTACGAAGGCAAAAAAGGTCACACTTCAACAATTCGTTCTGTAAAAGTAAATCGCAAAGAAAAAGAATATGAAATCCAAACACAAAACACTTTGTACCATTGCGCTTTTGATTCGCTTTTTTACGAACGACAAAATCAATCTTCTTTTAAACTTCCCGAATACGAAGAAATTAAAAGCGAATATTACAAACAGCCCGAAGAACAAACGCTAACAAAAGAGGATATGCTTCTTGTTGTAGCTGATTACGCAGATTATTTTTTTGAAAATCTGATTTATCAAAATCCAGACGGCTCACAAGGAAAATTTTCCGGCTATCCAAATATTGGAACTTATTCCGATTCATATTTGCTAAGCGGCGACCGCGAAATCAACGAATACAAAAATCTCGACGAAATAATTGATATCCGCTACTATCTTTTTAAAGACGGCTTTGAATTCTATTCGCTTCAAACCGGAATGAAAAATCTTTGGATAGAAAACAAAGGCAAAACCACGCTTTACATCAGAGGCTGCGGCCCAAAAATCGCCTTAGAACCCGGAAAACGAATTCCTCTGCTAAAAATATAAGGCGCCGCAAAAAATTAAGCAAAACTTTGCGCTAAAATTACGATTTTACAAACTCACTTTTTAATTCAAGAAATTCCTGCAAACGCTCCAAAAGCGTAAAAAGATTTGCGCGGTCTTCAAATTCGGCGCGGTTTTGCGGCAACGGAACTGTTTTCATTTTTTCGCGGATTTGCAAAAGCTCGGAAAGCAAAGTTTGAACATCATTATCTTTGTGATATTCAATTGAAACTTTTTCGAGAAAGTCGGCAACCATTGAGGCAGTTTTTGGAACAGTTTTTATTTCGCGAACACATTTGAACATTTCGTGCAAAACCTTTGTCTGATTTTCGCGCATTGAAAGATAACGTTTGTCGTAAGTGTCGCGGCTTGTAAACTGATTATTAAAATTCTCTTCGGCCTGTTTTTTGGCAGTAAAAATACTTTGATTCAACGAATTAAAACAAGTTCCGTCGTAATCAGCAAAATCAGGATTCAAAATGCGAAGCGACATTCTATGCAGCACAAGTTTGATTTTTTCATCAGTTTGATTTTTTAGTTCTTCTATATAATCAGTTTTTTTGCGCAGAAAAAGATTTACTAAAATTCCAAAACCAACACCAACAATAAAAAGCAAAATTTCATTTTTGATTTCCGCAATTCCAGTATTTCCAAGCGAAATAAAATGCGAAATCAAAACCGAATCCATTGCCATAGAAGAAATCCAACCGCGCCATTGGCAAATCAAAATAAAAAGCACAAGATAAAGCAAAAATACAGGAATACTAAAGCCAAGCAAATTAAAAAGAACGCCCGAAATCACAAGAGCCACCGCAAAGGCAAGAAAGCGCGAAAGCGCCGTACGCAAAGTTTCTTTTTTAGTTGGCTGAACAGAAAGAATTGCAACAATTCCCGCAGAAACGGCAAATTCCAAATGCAAAAACTGCGCAACAAGAATCGCAAAAATTGCGGCAAGTGAGATTTTAAGTGTATTTATAAAAATCTGCTTCATAAATCAAATATTAAAAAATTAAAATTCGCGCACAAGCTCGCGGCAGAGCATTACAAGGTTATAGCGGATTCCTTTTCGCTTGTCCCAAGAGCGAGTGTCCCATTCATCTTGCGAAACATCATCGCCGCCGTAAATAATTGCACCGTAATCAAAATTATGATACTGAGCAACGGCAATACAACCGGCTTGTTCCATTTCAACGATTTTTGCGCCTTCGGCTTTGCGTTTTTCTATAAGCGCTTTTGTTTCGCGAAACATTGCGTCGGTTGTCCAGGTAATTCCTGTGATGTACGAAATTTTATGCGCTTTTAGATAATCAGTTATTTTATTTGTGATTTTTTTGTCTGTATAAATGTAGCGCGCAGGTTCAATGTAGCGGTATGAAAAACCTTCATCGCGAATTGCGCCTTCTACAACAAGCAGCTCGCAAACTTTAATTGATTTATCGAGCACGCCGCCACCGCCGCAAAACATAACTTTTGAAAGCCCGCAGGCAGCAAAATATTCAAGATTTCCAGCACAAGCCGGGCAACCAACATAGCCTAAGGTAATAAGAATTTCAGGAGAATCTGTAAAGCGATAAACTTCAACCGGATTTTCCCCAGAAATATGACGTTCAAGTTCTATAAGCCCGTCGTTTTTCAGCGATTCCATAACATCAGGAAAAAAAGTGATAATCAGTTTATTGGTTTTAAACTGCTCAAGATTCCATTTAAACGGATTTACAATTGCATCTTTGTCTGTATCAAATTCCAGAACTGGAAAGGCGTTAGTTTTTATCATTTTTACTCCGTTTTTAAATTTTGTTGCGAAGCGGGTTAGGGATTGGAGCGCCGCGCGGAGCGCGTTCGCAAGCAACCAAAGGTTGCGGCGAATGGAGCGCGGTTAGCGCGGAAGCGCGCAAAGCCCGGCCCCAGCCGGCCGAAGGTCGGCTGGGGAAACCTCCGGAAAATTTTAATTAGAATTTTACGACTTTTACAGGGCCAGCGAAGCTGGAAATTGTAGCTTCGGCGTTCTTGAAATAAAGAACTTCGGTGTTGTCGTCGTCAACGGAATACATACTTTTGAGCTGTGGATAATGCTCGAGCATATCAACTTTTGGCTCGCGGCGATCATCGCGAACAAGTTCGCCGGCAAGGCGAAGCCATTGACCTGTTGAAGCGTCAAAACAGCAAAGTTCCACACGCGGATTTTTTTGAATCTGCTTTGAAACGTTTTTTAATTTTGATGTTTGAATGTAGAGCTTGTCTTCAAAAATATTTATGGTTCCAAACGGCCGGTTTCGTGGCTGGCCGTCTTCAACTGTTGCAAGATAATAAGTTTCGCACTTTTTAATAAATTCGCATACTTCTTTCATTTTTCACCTCTGCTTTATTATAGCATAGCTTTATTTTTTTTGTGAATTTATAAAACGTGCTTTTTGATAAAGTCACCAACTCCGTCGTGATTATTATCTAAATCGGTTACAAAACGCGCGGCCTTTTTTATTTCGTCGAGCCCGTTGCACATTGCAACTCCAAAACCTGCCATTTTAATAAGACTTTCGTCGTTCATACTGTCGCCAAAGCCCATTACTTTTTCCATTCCAAATCCAAGCTCGTTGGCAAGCCAGCTTACGGCTTCGCCTTTGCCGCAGTTTGGCGGTAGAATTTCCAAAAAGTATGGTTTGCTTGTAAAGATTACGGCGCGGCTGCCAAACTCGGCGCGAAGGTCGTTTTGTAAAACCTGTAATTCCGCTGGCTCTCCGGGAACAAGCATTTTCGTAAAGCCGCGCTTTAGAAATTCGTCGTAATTGTCAACTTTTGCGCCCTTAAGCCCGCAAAGGTCTACGTCGAGTTTTGTCCACTTTGTTTCTTCGCGATAGTAAATTGTGTCTGGTGTGTAAACTTCGCTGCGAAGGCCGCGTTCTTCGGCCACCTGATTTGTGCGAGTCAAAATGTCTGCTTCTACTTTGCGGCAAAAAATCTGCTGGCGTTTGTGCAAATCAAAAATTGAACAACCGTTTATTGCTATCAAAAAACGGCCGGCTTCTTTTCCGGCAATTTCAAGACGGCGAACAAAAGGTAAAATTGCATCTTCTGCGCGCCCTGAACAAAGTACAACATAAATGCCACGTTCTGCACATTCTCGCAAAGCGGCAACTGTCATATCTGTAATTTCGCGGTTATCGTTTAAAAGTGTATCATCAAGATCAAGGGCAATAAGGCGAACATCTAGTTTTTCCATTAAAGCGCCTCGTCTCTTTGCCAAGCATCAATGAACTCGAGCATAAACTGCTGTATGTCGCCAAACCATTTTTTTTGAAATTCGCACGCTGTTTTTCCTATGTATCTAAAATGCCAGCATTCCCACATATAACCGGTAACATCTTCATAGCCTTGCGGAAAGCTCAAAGACCAGCCGTATTCGGCAGCGTGATTATAAACCCACTTGCCCATTTTTGTATCGCCCCAATCATCTGTGATTGAACCAAAATCTACGGCAACGCCAAGCTGATGTTGACTTGTGCCCGGTCGTGCGCTGTAACGCTCTGCAAGTTCAACGCCGTCTTGCGAAACATAGCGGTTAAAAAGACCTTCCTGATATTTATATGAACGGTAAGTTGAACTTACCATTAATTTGATTCCGTCAGCCAAAGCCGCGCGCGACAACTCCTCAAGGGCGGCATAAGCTTCTGGGCGAAGCGAAAGATCGTTGCGGCTCACATTCCAAAGCTCGTTATTTTTTACGGGTTTTAAGTCGCGCGGCACATAATCAGCGCCAACATTATGTTTTTTATCTATTAAATAATAAAGCGAAATATCATCGGCTCTAAAAGTTTTCTGCTCGTCCAAAACTTTATGAAGGTCTTTCAAAAATTCTTCTGAATCGCCGTTTGGAATTGCCTGTTTGCAGCGTTCGCTCATAGAAAGCAAAACGCGGTTCAACTTTTCGATTTCTGGATTTTGCGCTGTCATTTTTGCCTCTGTTTTAACAGATTTTTTTTCAGCGTTTGCATTTTCATCATTTTTTGATTTAGCACAAGCTGATAAATTCAAACAAACAAAAATTGTAAGTATGATAATTGATTTTAAATTTGTTCTTTTCAACATAATTTTTTCCTTTATAAACACTACGTTAGCGTTGCTGAATTAAGGCAGCAAATCACAAGTTTGCCTTTGAAAATATTTTAATCAAAAAGTTCATCAGGTCAAGAGCACCAAAAGCACAAAAAAAATACAATTTTGCTTTATGATTTTCCCGGATACGCGCATTTTTCAAATTCTTCAACCGGAAGCGGTTTTGAAAAATAAAAGCCTTGAATCAAATCGCAATCCTGCTTTGCAAGAAAATCAACCTGCTCGCGAGTTTCGATTCCTTCGGCAACTATTTGCATTCCAAGCTTTTTTGCAAGTGAAATTGTGTCGCTTACAATCAGATTTGAACGCTGAATATCATCAACGCTGCGGAAAAATTCTGCATCGAGTTTTATTATATCAAGCGGAAGCTCTTTTAGAGAATTAAGCGAAGAATAACCCGCACCAAAATCGTCCATTGAAACTTTAAAACCCGAAGCCTTTAACTTTCGTACTGTCGAAAGCAAAACGTTTTTATCATCAAAAAAGGCGCTTTCTGTAAGTTCCAGTTCTATAAATTCGTGCGGAACGTTAAATTCATCAACAATAGCGCAAATATGCTCAGCAAGATTTTCTTCTGCAAAATGCGCGCGCGAAATATTTACGGAAATTGGCACGAGTTTTCGACCTTGCGAAGCCCAATTCGCCTGAAGTTTTGAAATTTCTGTGAGCATATAATCATCAAGCTGAAGTATAAATCCATTTTTTTCAAAAAGCGGAATAAACTGGCCCGGAGAAATAAAACCTAAACTCGGATGAATCCAACGTACAAGCGCTTCGGCTGCCGAAAGCACTTCTTTTTTTGTAGAATATTTTGGCTGAAGATAAACCTGAAACTCGCGATTTTCCAAAGCCTTTTCCATATCATCTTCGATTCTGCGTTCCCAAACCTGCGCTTCTTTCATTGAATCATTAAACCAGACAATTTCATCTTGCATTTTTAAAAGATGAGGAACCGCAACTCCGGCGCAAGCAAGAATTCCTTCAATATCTTCTGTTCGCGAGCTAACCGGGCAAATTCCGGCAGAAAAAGTTAAATGCTGGCTTCCGCGCCGTTCCCGCAAAACATTCATCATATTTCTAACACGAACGGTAAGCGAATCTTTTTCAAAATAATTCAAAAATAATGCAAAATCAGATTTTTCGATGTGCGCAACGTATTCTTTTTTTGCCAAAAGATTTACCAAAGAATTATTTATTTCTTCCAAAAGCATTTCGCCCTGTTTTAATCCATAAGCCGTGCAATAATTACGATATTTTTCAAGCCTAAGCTGAACAACCGCGTATTGTTTATGATTTTTGCAGATTTCTTTTTCGGCTTTTTGCATAAAATATTCTTTGTTATAACCGCCAGTTATTTTATCTGTTGTGATAATTCGGTTTACCGCACGACGTTCGCTAATTGCCGAAACCAATTTTGAAATTTCATAAACAAGGCTCACAACTATTAAAAGTATTACAAAAACCGAAACTGAAAAAATAAATCCGCAATGAAAAGAATTCATAATATATCGATGTTTTATGCAGACATTGATTCCTGGATATTGTGTTCGATAAATCGAAATAACATGAAATCTAAAAATTTCATTTGAAGCCCAGCGGCTAAGTTCACGGCTATTCAAAATTGCATATGGAAAAAAGGTTTTTATGATTTTGCGTTGATTAAAAACGTAATCTCTGCTTTTTTCGTCATCAAGTAAAGCTGGATTATGCAGCACAACTTTTTTTTCTGGATTTAAGAAGCGCACTACTCCATTTTCATTCAGTTTTTTTTGCTGTGCTTCGGTAAAAATACCTTCCAAAGTTGGAACAACCGAAGTAACTCCAAATCCTGAATCTATATAAACCGCTTCTATAAAATTACTTTTTTCTTTTACTTCATTTATTTTCAACGCGATTTTTGTGCGCGTTTCGTTGTACCAATGATTATTTACAACATCAACAACTTCAAGGCATTCTTTTTCGTTGTTCAATACGATTATATTAGCAAGACCTATATAAGAAAGCCAAAGCATTAACGAGGCCAGAATTATTACGACGAGTTGTGTAAAAATCATTCCGACTATAACTGGCCATAAAGGCATTCTGCGCAGCCGCCGGAATTTACGATTCCTTTTATCACTCATACAGTTAAATTATATGGCAAAATTTTTAAATTCACCATAAAAAAGTGATTTTATAGAATTTATAAAATTCAGCAAAAAAATGTGCAAATTTCGCAAAATCACAAAGTCTGCGGTTTTGCGAAATGGCAAAATTATTCTATTGTTAAACTTCCGTTTTCCAAAATTGTGCGATTTGAACCGTCGGCATAAGTAAGCACGATTGTTGGCTCGCGAACAACTCCGTCTAAATGTATTAAACTTGGCGCATCGTTATCGTAATTTTCGCCAATTGCAAAATGGCAAGTATGGAACGCTTTTTCATCTTCAAGCATATTTCCGGTAATTGTTGCAGCAGGATTTAAGCCAATTCCAAGTTCGCCAATATTGCGTGCATTTTTTTTGTAAACAGAAGCCTGGCCTTGCGGCAATTTTCCCTCTTTTTCGAGAACAAACGGACGCAATTCTGCTTCTAAAATTGTCTTAAGAAGTCTGCGCGATTCAGCGCCACCAGAAATATCAGTTACAAAACCTTTTTCAACTTTACAGGTAATTGGAGTTTCCAAAATTGAATCTCCGTCGCTAAAAGTCATTGAACCGTCGTAAACAATAACACCTTCGCAACCGTCGCTTTGCTGTTCAAGAACAGTTCCGTCACCAGCTTTAAGCTGACTTCCGCCAACAACAGGACTTATAAAAACTTCGCCCGCTGGAATATTTCCGCCGGTTCCTGGCTTTGAAAAATCTCCGTCATCAAAAAGCAAACTTCGCCCGTTAATTGGAATCAAAAGGTTTGTTCCACCAGGCGCGGTTACGCGAACGCTTACAGCACCCTTAAAAAGTTCTGCAAGTTTTGCGCAGCGATTTTGCAATTCTTTATAATCTATTGCGGCAGTTCGATTCATCATATCTGCGGTAATTCCTGGAGTCCAGGCGCCGCGCATTGTTTTTTTGCCGTCTAAAAGATAATCAAAAATATGAGTAAATTCCTGGCCATTTTCTGTTTTATACGGTTTTGCAGTTGCGGCCGGATCTTTTCCAAGTTTGATATTTGAAATTGAAAAACAAACGTCCGGCTCAGAAGCAATTGCGGCAAGCACTTCGGCATTTGCGTTGTCAAAGCTGGTTTTGTCCGGCTGATACATAAGGGTTGTGAGCGCGCCACTTTCGCAGCTTGCTGAATATAAGTCCTGTGCGATTTCAGAAGTTGCAGGGTTAGCAATTATCAAAACGCGCTCGCCTTTTTTGATTTTTACAACATCTTGCACAACAACCTGCGAAGGTGTTCTATTTTTTGATTTTTTGTTCAAAATATTTTCAACTGTTAATTTTCCCATAAAATTTTCCCCTTTTTATTTTTTGATGATAACCAGATTGCGTTCGCTGTTTTCGAGGCCTGGCACAAAAAGTGGCAAGGTTTCGTAGTTCGGAACAAGGGCGGCAATTCCGCTCATTTCTTCGCGGATATTTTCGGCTTTTGCTTTGTAAGCACAAAGTGCGCCGCCTTCTTTAACTATGCGCAGCAAAGTTTTTGTCATTTTTTTATCGAGCGGGCGAAATGCGCGGAACGTTATTAAATCGTAAGCTTCTGCTTCAACCCGCTCTGCTTCGCTGTTTATAACGCTGACATTTTTTAAGCCTAAAATTGCCGCACAATTTTCCAAAAAGGCGCAGCGCTTTTCCATACGTTCAACCAGTTCAAAACGTAAATCTGCTTCTTCTAAAAATGCCACTGCAAGCGGAATTCCCGGAAGTCCGCCGCCGCTGCCAATGTCTGCAAGGATTAAAGTCTTAGCGAACTCTTTATTTTCACCGCCTGCACTAGCCTTTTGTTCTTCTATTATTTTTTTTATGGCTTTGTACGCTGCAAGTGAATCTAAAATATGGCGCACAACAAGTTCATCTCTATCGCTTGTATTTGTAAGATTATATGCAGAATTAAAAAGCACTATTTCTTTGATGTAAGCTTCCATTTTTTGAGCAAGGCCCGGCGCTTTTTCTTCTTCTATTCCGCATTTTTTCAAACCTTCTATTAAATCAACCATAATTTTTCCGCCTACTTACAATCTATATCCAAAAGTATATCAGCTTTTACAGCATTATCTGAATAATGTATCACAACCAGATTTCCTGTTTTTTCAGCTGTTAGATTTTGAATTGCCGAAAGTCTATACATAAACGAATTTTCATTTTTAAAATCCTGAACAACGCTTGTTTGAACTTTGTAAGTTAGTGTTGAACCATTTGAACCGGTTGTCTTAAAAAGCATATAAAAAGTTTCTGTTCTCGGCTGCTGATTTATATAATATTTTCGGTCTCCTGTAAGAAGAAATGTTCCGTCTGGTTCTGTTTCGCTGAAAAAAACTTGTGTAAAAGAATCTGCAACATTAAAACCGTTGATTTTAAAGCGCAAAATCGAAGGCTCGCGTTTTTTAAAATTTTCAGAATCTGCTTTTGTTTCTATAAGCTGATTTTTGTCTTTTGCACTTGCATTTTCCTGTTGTTTTTTTAAATCATTTAGGCTATTCAAAACCTGCTGCAAAATTACATTTGTTGTATTTGATGTATTATTATTTGTAATATTTGTTGTATTCAACGAAGAAATATTGCTAAAAAGCCCGGAATCATAAAGAGCCGAAATATCATCTGCTGTAAGATAATTACTATTTACCAAAGCAGAATTTTGAAGCGCTTCTGTTTTTCCGTTTTGCGAATTTGCCTGCGCTGCTGTTTCTGTTTGAGCTTCTGGCTTTACAGGACTTTTTGGTGCTGTTGGACTTGTTGGAAAACTTGGTGTATAAAAACTTCCGCCAACGCTTGGCATTTCTGGCATTGAAGGCATAGCTGGCATTTCTATTTTTGTTTGCGTAGAATTTTGCGAAAATGCTAGCCCACAAAAAAATCCACTAAAAAGAGCAAAAAAAAATACTGCTTTTTTTGATTTACATATTTGCAAGACTTTCCTCCACATATTCAAGGCGCTGAGTAAGCTGCGCAATTGTTTTTTCCAAACGTGATTTTTCTTTTTCGAGTTTTGTTCTTGGATCTGTTCCATTTTGCTGCGCAGATTTTTGCTTCATCATCTCGCGAACAGAAGAAGGTGATTTTCCGCCACTCAAAAATTCCTGCTCAACTTCGGCACGAGTATCCTTCTTTTTTACGTTTGCAACAACTTTCATATTTTCAAAACCGATTGCCGGATTCACTTCTACCGAAGCAACTTTGCGAATATCTTTTACGGCATTTCGCGGCATACACAAAACGCGGTCGATATAATCTTCATAGCGAATATCCGCTTCCTGGCAAAGATCAAAAGCGCGGGCAAGTTTTTTTCCAAATTCCTGCATAAGCTGGCCGTTTTTTGCCAAATAATTTTCTTTTATATCCTGTGTAAGATTTTTGAGTTCTTCGTTATTTTCCCAGCCGATTGAGTAATAACCTTTTTGCTCGGCAATCGCAATCAACTCGCCAAACTTAGCCCAAAATTCCTGTGTGTGAACTTTGCATGCTTTTCCGTAACTTGGGTCGTTTTCCTGCTTTTCAATTGTACAAAGATGATGTGTGTATTCGTGAACTGCTGTATAAATCAGCATATTATCAGATTTAAAATTCAGATTATGTAAAAATATTTCGTGTGTGTCCGGCTTGTAAAATCCGTTTACTCTCTTACTTTCTTTTCCTGTCTGTGTAACTGTAAAATCAATTTCACTTGGTGCAATATCCAGCAGGATTTCTTTTATTCGTTCGTTATTCAATTTAAAAACCTCAATCCCATTTTAGAAGTATTTTAAAGATTGGGAAAGAGGTTTTTAGAGTTTGTTTTTATAGTTTGATTTTACTGTTTAGAACTGATAACTTGCACCAAGACTCACAAAGCTGTTGTTTTCCCAAGCTTTGAATTCGCTTGTGTCGCGGCCGAACCAGATATACATACCGCTTGCTGTAAGTGTAAGATTTTGATCTGGCATATAAGAAAGTTTTGGAAGCACTATAAGTTCGCGGTTTTCAATTCCGTACATAACTGTAACTTCTGGAGTGATTTTGTCATTCAAAAAAGAAGTTGTAAGGTTTGCAACAATTTTGTTGTTTGTATAACCGTTTTCTGAATAATCAACATCAAAAGCATTATAAGCTGCATATTTTTTGCTGTTATCATCACATTCATTGCCATTAAGAATTAAAGTTCCTGTTTCCTGAACGTTCAGGTTTGCATTCCAGAACGGTAAATCAATATCAAAACCACAAAGCCATGCAACTGAATTATTGTGAACCCACGGATTTGTTCCGTCAAAATCTTCTGTAAGATTGTAAGCAGCTTCGCCACGCACATTGAAATGCCACAAAACGGTTGCAGCTTCAATACCAAAAGTTTGTTTGCGGTCGTAATCGAGAGTTGGAAGTGCAAACTGCCAGCCATTTGCTACAGCAAGCGATTGCAAAGCTTCTGATTCTGATTTGCCGGAAGAAACTAGCGACATATACATAGCCCCCAAAGTTGTTGGATCGCTTGCAATTTGCAACTGCATTGACTCAACACTTTCGATATAAGCTGAATAATTTACAGAAGGCTGTTTGTACCAGCCGCAGTAATAACTTGCGCCAAAATCAAAAGTGCCGGCAGTTCCAAGAACTCTAAGCCCGTACTGGCCATATTTCAAATTCCACAAATCAGGATAAAGAGAATCAGGATTTGAAGACAAATCGTTTGCGTAAGTAAGATATTCAAGATAAGCTTTGTCGGCAGCAAGTGCGGCTTGTTGTAAAGCAGATTGGGCTGCAGGATCATTATTTACTGACAAAGCACCTTCTGCTGCTGCAGCTTTATGCTCAAGCCCTAAAAGATTTGCAGAAACAATTTTTGTGGCACCTTGAGTAAGCGAAGTGTACTGAGCTGGAGTCCAGCGGCCGCTTGTTGCAAAACGATCTGAAGTTAAAAGCGGTGCGTAAATTCCTTCGAGCTGAAGATTTGCAAAGCCCGCGTTGTAAACTGCGCGTAACATTGGAATACTTAAACGGCGATCAACATAATCTGGAATGATAAAATCAGAATAATCGTCGGCATTAAAATTGTCGAGAACGTGAAGTTTGTCTCCTTTGCCCCAAACAACTTTCATTTTACCAGCTTCTAAAGTAAAATCGCCAAAATAGCCGCGCAGAACAGCTTCGTCAATAATATCGATTGGGTGATTTTTAATAGAGTCTTCGTCGACTTTAAGAGAAAGACTTACGTCGGATTTTGCGCCATTATATTTTAAGTCTAGTTTTGCTTTTGGAATAGCCGAAAGTTCAACGTCTTTTATAGAAGGTTCTTCTACTTCGCTCAAATCCCCGTAAGCGCGCAGTTCCAAAGCAGCGCGCCCATTCACTTCAAGTTTTGAAGTCGCCGAAGTTTCATCGCCAAATGAACCAAAATCGTCGAAGCTGCCAAAGTCGTCTGCAAAAAGCGCAGCGTTTGCACCAACCAAAATTGAAAAAGACAACAAAACAAGTTTATTTATTGCTTTCATTAGATTTCTCCTTATAAGTTTTTGTGCCCAGCCGAACTGCAATTTGTTTGGGAACTATGCGTTAGCGCTGGGAGCACCTGCGAAGCAGCCGACCGGAGCGGCTCGCCCTTCGGTCGAGCCGCGAGGACGGTGAGCGTTAGCGAAGTGCGGACATAGCGACCCCGCGCAGCGTTTCGCAAAGCGAAACGCTGCGCGGGGGAACGCACAAATTTATTTTCCAGTAGTAAGGAAATTCTGAGTGAACACTCTGTCTGGGAGAGGCTTATCTACTTCAACTTTAAGAATTTTAAGAGTTGTGCTGTGACCAGTCTGAACATTCTTAAGTTTGTTTTCCATTGGCATATCGTAGCCGTCGATTTTCTGAATTTTCAAAACTTCGAGCACTTTCACAAGTTTGTCGTTTTTGTCGTACATTTCTGTATGAATTGGGTACATTGTTTCTTTATCAACCCAAACCAAGCGATAGTTGTACTGTGTTCCTTTTTTTTCAATCGGAATCTCTTTGACAACATAACAATCGTAAGTTACGCCGCTTTCAACGGTTTTCTTTTCGTCGCGAAGATACTGATGTTCATCTTCCGAAACTTCGCGAGTGCTCAAATCGTCGTAAGTTGCATCAGAACCCATAAAAGATTTTGAACCTTCGCTGGAATTTACGCGGCGAACAGCTTTGAGCGACGGCAAATAAATAAATTTATCGTCCGGCCCGTTATCATTTGTAATCTGCAAAAAGCGAGTATCTTTTACATTTGCAGGGCCTTTAAAATCCATTACAACGTAAGTTTTTCCGCCGGCTTCTTTTCCGTATTCAAGAATCTGGCGGTCTTCTTTTGAGCCGTTTTTATCTTCAAGAGTCATAATCACCTGACTTCTCGAAAAAGCCGGCTTTTTAAAATCCGCTGCAGTCTGCATAATCTGATTTCCTTTTTCATCTGCAAATGCAAATCCATTCAACGCAGCCAAAGCTGCAACCAAAACTGTCATTTTTGTAGTTCTTTTCATATCAAAATCTCCTTAAAAATATTTCAAAATTTTTGGGGGTTCCCCCTCACTTCGTTCGGGGTCGCTACGGTCGCGGTTCCGCTTTCGCTCCATTCTGCTTCGCAGAACGCTTCGCGCCGCTCTCATCGCTAACCCGATTTTGTTCCTTATTGTTTCTTCTTTTTACTTATAAATTTTGGTTCAAACACATTCAAAATTCCGGGAATTACTGTCATTGCAAGGTAACTTGAAGTAAACATTACGATTGCAACTAAAACTCCGATGTAGCGCAAAACCACAAATTTTGAAAAACACAAAACTAAGAATCCAAGTCCAACGGCAAGCGCATTTGTTACTATTCCGTGCCCGCTCTTGCGGAAGGTTTCGCGTGTTACTACTTCAAGGTTGTCTGTTTTTGCGCGTTCTTCTTTATAAGTCGAAAGAAAGTGAATTGTATAATCTATTCCAACTCCAACTGCTACTGAAGCAATTATGCTTGTTACCAAATCAAGATTAATTCCAGTAAAGCCCATTACCATATAGTTCAAAAGAATTGCCATTGCCAATGGAACTGCTCCAACAAGGCCTGCCCAACCTGAGCCAAACGCAATTGTAATAATCACAAAAACCGAAATCAGCGAAATCAAAAGGCTTTGTATCTGGCTTGAAACTATCATTTTGGTCATTGTGTATTCCATTTCGCCAGCACCGGTTGCTTCTATTGTGTAGCCTTCCGGAAAGTGTGTTGCGGCAAAATCTTTTGCAGCTGCAATAATGTTTCCAGTTTCTTCTGTTGAATGATTTCTAAGCTGACAAGTTACGCGCATAACGCGAGGGTTCATTTCATCATCAACAAAACGGTCTAACGAACCGCTAAGCAATGTAAGATAGCCATTTATAACGCCGCTTAATTCTTCGCGTGTTGGAACCGGATACTTTTCCGGATTATATGGAATTTCGTAATAAGCCATTCCGTTGTAGTTCACACTTGATTCAAGCTCTTTAAGCATTTTTTCTGGTGTTGCATTTTTTCCGCCGGCGGAAATATAAGCTTTGTTCAAAAGCTCAATTACCTGAGCAGTTGTAACTGGCTGCGAAAGTTTTTCTGCGTACTCAATATTTGGGTCTTTCCAATCAACTGGTGCTGCAGAAGTTTCTGTTGCAGCAGTTCCAAAATCGCCAAAATCTTCAAAGCCACCAAAATCTCCAAAATCCCCGAAATCATCAAAATCGCTAAAACTCTCCGAAGTCGCACTTTCACTAGCGGCAAGCGCAGCATTATCCGCTGCAATATTATTGCCAGAAGGCACATGCCAAACCTGATTTATTCGCTTAATAAAATTTGTGAACGAAACAATCTTTCCAATTCCGTCGAAATTTTCTGCAAGATAATTTTGCATATCGTCAACAGCTTTTAGAATTTCAGGATTTGTAAGATCACCTTTTTCCTGGCCGGAAATTGTAAAGTAAACGCTGTTTGTTCCGGCAAAATTTTCATCAACCGAATTAATATCTTGCCTGAGCGTACAATTCTTTGGGAAATAATTTACAATTGCTGTATCAATCTTAAGAACACGCAAACCAAGATATGAAAGCGCCAAAATTCCAAGCGTAAACAAAATCAAACGAGGGCGGCTTCCGCAGAAAAAGTGATAAATGCTGTACAAAGTATTTCCGCTGGCTTCTCTTTCAGCTTTTCCGCCGGCAAGCTGGCGAGCGCGTTCAAGTTTGCGGGCAACTTTTTCGGTAAGATGTTTAAGACGTTCGCGACCAACAGAAACTTTCTTAAAATCTTTGCAGAGCAAAACTGCCGGAATAAAAGTAACAGAAAGCACAAGTGCAATTCCAACACCAATTGCCGTAAAAATCGCAAAACTGTGCAGCGGCTCTATTGGGCTTGAAACGAGCGAAATAAAACCTACGATTGTTGTAACGCCCGCGAGCAAAACCGCTTTCATAACTTCTTTTAAGCCAGCAAAAATCGCATCTTCGTATTTTTCGCGGGTAAGTTCACCTTGTACACTATCTAACGAAATATAATAATGCGTTAAATCATGAATTCCATAAGCCGAGCCAACCGCAATCAAAGCAACCGGAATAACGCTTGAAACCAAAGTAAAGGTAATTCCAATTAAAGCCATTAATCCCATTGTCCAGGTTGCAGACATTACAACTGTAATCAAAGGCAGCAAAGTTCCGTCCAAAGTTTTAAAACTAAAGAACAGAGAAAGAAGCACAACCACAATTACAAGCGGAATCAAAGCGCATAAATCTTCAACCATAAACTTGCGCGCACTTTCTGCAACAACCGGGTCGCCATAAATTTTATAAGCTAAACCGTTGCCTTCTGTTTCTTCAATTACAATCTGGCGAACTTGTTCCAAAATCTTTTGCTGGCGTTCAGCGTCGGTAATTTTAGAAACAGCTTTTTCTTCTGGCGTCATTGCATGAACTGTAATTTGCATTTGAGTTGCAGTATTATCGTCGTTCACAATAACGCGGTTGTACATATCGCTCCATTCATAAAGGCGGCTTTCGAGTTGGGCAATATCCTGCTCGGAACCGGTGTATGAATCTGGAATAAGCTGCGACGCTGAAATTGAACCGTCTGATTCGCAAACGTAATCAATATGAGTCAAAGAATCAACATTTTCGATTTCGTTTACCTCAAGAACGCGGTCTGTAATTTTTCGCACAACTTCAATATTCTGCGGAGTAAGAATTGAGCCCTTTTCTGCTTCAAGGCTCACACCAATAACAATCATGCTTCCAAACTCATCTTCTGTTTGGGTAAGACGAGTATAAGAATCATCTTTCTGCGGCAAGAACTGACGAATCGAATTGTCAATTCCAAGCCCGGTAATAAAAAATCCAAAAACTCCGGTAAGAATCACGCACAACGCAATGATAAGTCGGGGTCTTTTAAAAAACGCTCTCGAAGGTTTCATCTGAGCAACTCCTAATTTAGCCAGCAAGCTGATTTTTCTTTTCTGGCTTTTTGATTTTCTGTTTTGTTTATTGGTTTAATATCTTAAACATTTAAACCTTATGACAGTTAACATAATACCATTTTCAGTAAACGTCAAGTTTTTTTTGATTAAATGTTTAATTTTTTAATCATTTAATCATAATATTTGACAAAAAAAGTAATTAGTTTTATTCTGAACGCAGGAAGGTTGGTTGTGATAGACAAATTCGAAATCAAAAAGATTCTCAAAACTTTCAATTCTTGTGTTCCATTTTTTATTGCAATGAGCGACGAATATCGCCAGCAGTTGATTATGGATATTGCAGAAGCCGGCAAAGAAGGCATAAACGTTTCAAACCTTTCAGCAAAATCAAAACTTTCGCGCCCGGCAATTTCACATCACTTAAAAGTTTTAAAAGATTCCGGTTTGATTAAGCCGCTTAAAATTGGTACGCAAATTTTTTATCAGTTAAATCTTACGCCAAACTTTAAGATTGTTTCAGATTTAATAAAATCAATGGAAAGCATTCTTGCAAAAATCGAAGACAAAGGAAAAGAACTCGCGCTAAATTAAAAAGCAAAAAGCCTTTTTCCTAAAAATGTTCGGCCGTTTCTAAAGTGCAAAAGTTTTTACAATTTTCGCACTTGTTTTCTTTCAAAAATTTATGCTAGACTTATTTATATGGAAGAACATTTTATTAACTGGCTATTAAAAGAGATTCCGGAACTTGAAAGTAAGCATATTATTTCGGCAGAAACGGCAGCTGCACTTGCAGCTTATTATAATAAAAAACTTGAAGCCTTAAAAAAGCCTTCAACGCAAAATTCAACGCAAACGCAACAAATTGCAGAAACAAAAATTGCGGCTCAAACAGCGCCTGTTTCAACATCAGTTTCAAAACCTGTTTCGCAAACTTTTGGCACTTCGCAAATTGCCGCGCAGCAAACTTCCAATCAAAAACCTTTAGTTCAATCAAAATCAAAAAGCATACCAAAACTTTCTGTTTCTGTAATTCTTACAATAATTGCAGGCGTTTTGATTTCTTTTGGAATTTTTTCGCTTATTGCGTACAACTGGGCAGCAATTCCGCGAACTGCAAAACTTATAACAGCAATTTTTATGATGCTTGCAGCACAATGCGGGGGATTTTTTCTTGTTAAAACAAAAAAGGCCGAAAAAATCAAAGTGCGCGAAAGTTACTCGCTTTTTTGGGCGCTTTTATTCGGCGGTTTATTTCAGTTTATTCTTCAGATTTGCAAATTTTCGGTTGATTCGCATATTTTCCTTTTAGTTTGGACAATTTCTTCCATACTAATTACATTTTTATTTGCAGCGCACACAACTTTTTACCTTTCAATGCTGTTTTCGCTGCTCTTTGTGATTTTCAGCTGGACAAAATTAAGTTTTATCTGGATTTATCCGATTTGCGTTTCTTTGTTCTTCCTGGCAAAAAAATCACAAGCAAAAACAATTCCACTTGTGATTTTAAGTGCACTTCTTTACTTGCTTAGAATTAATCAAACTCAAATTCCAGATAATTTGCAAAATATGATTTTCACTTTTGCAGCTTCTTCTATTGCATTAACTCAAATCAACAAAAAAAATCAGTTTCAAAAATATATTGGCGCTGGCGTTTTAGGTTTAATTTCATTTTTTACAATTTTAGGCTTTAATTTATTCAATAATCCTTCTGTAAAAGTTAGTGCGCAAGCAATTCCAGAAATTGTGATTTTAAGTTTTATAGCTTTGGCCTTTTTTACTCAAGGCGCAATTTTACCGCTTGCAAAAAAAATCAAAAATAAAGCGGCTCCTGAGCTAAAACAGCTTTTGTATATTTTGCCGCTGATTCTTTTGCTAAATGCACTATTTCCCGAGCAGGCAAAAATCTTGTTCCAGGAAAAGGCTGCACAATGGTACAAAATTTTTATTTCGCCATTTACGCTTTTGATTTTTTATTCTGCAACTTTGTTTATTCTTCATTCGGAAAAAAAATCAAACGCAAGCTGGCTGTTTTTGGCATTTTTAATTATTCAAGCGCTAAAAGTTTGCGGCTTTAAAGAATGCACGCCAACGCTTTTTTTCACAATTATCAGCATAGTTATTTTTGCAGCCGGAACAATTCTGTGGAAAAATAAATTTGAGAAAACCAGCGAAGCAAAAATCAGTTTAATTATTATGCGCTGTTTTGCAGCCCTTTTGATTTTTGGACTCGCTCTTGTTTCACAAAATTTACCAAAAGTGTTCTTTTCGGGCTCAAGAGTGCCGCTTGCAATTTTGTTCTGTTATGTGCCAGTTTTGATTTTTGGCTTAGCGCAATTTATACGTTTTGCAAAGCGCAATTTTGGCAATTTCCTTTTGAATCTTGATATTCTTATAAATCTGATTTTTGCAACTGTAATGATTGCAATTGCACCTTATTGTTATGAAAACATCATTTTGCTGATTATCAAAATTTTTGTGGCAGCTAATTTTATTTTTTCTTCTATTTTTGCAATCAAAAAAGCAGAATATTCTTTCCTTGTTTATACTGCAACTTCGCTAATTTATTTCTTTGTTTCGCTTTTAACTCCGCAGAGCGGCACTACAATTTTGTATATGCTTTGCGCAATTTCCATTTACGCTGCGGGACTTTTCATTTGGAAAAATAATTTTTCTTTCAACGCGGGAATTAAAAGCTGCCTGATTATTGTTCGCGTAATTGCAGTTTTATTGCTTTTTATAACAAGCATTCTGGCTATTAACGAACAATCAGCTTTATACAACGCTGCTAAAATTGACACATTTATTTTGTGCTGTTTTACACCGGCGGCGATTTTTGGGCTTGTGCAATTTGTGCTGTTTGCAAAAAAGAACACAAAACTTTTTTGGCCAAACATTGATATTTTTGCAAATATCATTTTTACCGCGCTGATTCTTTTGCTTGCGCATTATTCAAATAAATCAGTTATTTTGTTTTTGCTGGAAATTGCAATCACAATTAATTTATTTGCTTCATTTTTCCATATTATCAAAACGAATAAATACGAATACTTGTTTTACACTATTTTTTCGGCAATTTATTTTGTTGTTACTTTTTCGGGCTCGGGCTGCACAACAACGGTTTTGTATTTTATAAGTACAATTGCGATTTTTCTTTCTGGCCTTTACGTTTGGAAATGTAATTTTAAGCTTTCTAAAACAGACACTCCAATTCTAAACATTGCAAGAATTGTTTCTGCAATTTTGATTCTCGTAACAACTGTTTTGGCTCAGAACTCGCAGTCTATTTTGTATCAAAATCAAGGAATTGAAAAATACATTTTGATTTGCTTTACGCCGGCCGCAATTTTTGGCCTTGTTTTGATTGCAAATTTTGCTAAAAAAGATTTTAAGACTTTTGAAAATAATCTCGACATTTTTGTAAATCTTGTGTTTGCTTCTTTGATGTTTGTAGTTTCGCGTTATAGCTATGAATCTGCAATTTTGATTGCTTGCGAAAGCATTCTTATTTTGAATCTGATTTTTAGTTTGCATTTTGTTCTTAAAAATAACAGCCTTGAATATTTGGCCGCAATTTTTGCAAATGTAATTTATTTTTGCGTTAAAGTTTATCTTTCCGATGACACAAATAAAGCGGCAAACTTTTTTGTTTTGATTTCGATTATTGTTTGTTTTATTCATTACATTGGCCAGATAAAACAAATCAAACCGCTAAAAATGATTTCAACAATTACAACGGGCTTTATTTTATTTTACGAAACTTCGCTGCGCAATTATGTGGAAAATAGTTCTAACTATATTAGTTTTGAATTATTTAATACTTCATTTATCGTAATTTTGAGTGCGGCTATAATTTATCATCTTATAAATCTTCTTAGAAAAAAGATTGTCTTTAACCTTGCGATTTTTATTACGCCGGCCGCAATTCTTTTGCTAACCTGCATTGAAGATAAATATTCTATTATAGTTACATTCCCGCTGATTTTGCTTTTCTGTGTTTATTATTTTTATTATGCGTATAAAAATGATTCTTTGAAAATCGCAAACCTCAGCACAATTTACTTTGGACTTATGCTTATGATACGATTCTTTTCTTCGGGTTACGGGCTTGCAATTCAAGGCGTAACTTTAATTGCAATGGGAATTGTTTTGCTTGTGATGAATATTCTTATGACAAAAAGGAGAGAAAAAAATGAATAGAAAACGAATTATAATTTTTGCAGTTTTGATTGCATTTCAGATTTCGGCAGTTGCGTTTTTGTTCATCAAAACTGCTTCAATCAAAAATTATGCAACAAAAAATAATACGATTGTACACATTCGCTGTACTGCGTACGATCCGTTTCATCCGCTAAAAGGCCGTTACGCACATTTAACTTTAAACAAAGATGATATTAAGGCTTGCGAAGAACAAACTGGAATTGAACTTAAAAATGTTCAAAAAGTTGCCGGCGATTATTATCTTCAGGAAGAATATGCGCTCACAATTGACGCAATGGAGCGCGAAGATTTTAACACACTAAATCCCGTTCTTGAACTTTACGTTGGCAAGAACGGAACTGTTGTGCAAAAGGCTCTTTATGTTACATTCAACGGAAAAGAACTTCCGATTGAACAATACATTAAAGACTACGCGCTGTAATTCAAAACCTGCTCGGTTACAAGCGGAATCAACTGCTTTTTGCGCGAAACAACGTCTTTAAGGTAATAAACATTTTCTTCCATTTTTGGAAAGCTGATAAATTGCTTGAATTTTGGATCGCAATCTATCAAAAGCACGCTCGAAAGTTTTGTAATGTCAGTTACCAAAAGGCACGCAAAAAGCGCTTTGTGGGCGCGGCGCTCAACGGCAAGCTCGCTCATAAATTCTGCTTTGCGCTTTAAAATTTCCTGAGGATTTCCAACTTCAATCTGGCTTGCAGTATAAGTAACTTTGCCTTCTGTGTATTCTTTCATATCCTGATGAATCAGTTCATCTGCCGGGCGGCCTCCAACTTTACTTCCAGCCATTAAAATTTCGTTTCCAAGCTCTTTAATGTCCAAATCAGTTATGCTCGAAAGATATTCGGCCATATCGCGGTCTGCATCTGTAACAGTTGCACTTTGCAAAATTAAAGTGTCGGAAAGAATTCCGCAAAGCAGCAGCGAAGCAACCTCTTTTGGAATTGGGATTTTATATTCTTTATAAAGCCCCGCAATTTGTGTTGAAGTTGAACCAACCGGGCGGTTAATAACAGTAATCGGAGTCTTTGTTGGTATTGAACCACTTCTGTGATGATCAATCACCTCAAGAATCT
>JAEEGL010926932.1_pt1 | contig 22915 bp, 18 predicted proteins | sample 9134231 | NCBI WGS metagenome assembly JAEEGL01 (sample SAMN16246548, study PRJNA631951) | gut metagenome | biome: gut microbiome; feature: rumen; material: fiber-attached | host: Bos | place: Iran: Karaj | collected 2018-10 | reverse complement strand
TTAAGCGCAAAAAGCGTTTTTATTTATGTCAGCATCGGAAAAGAGCCTGATACGAGGATATTGATCGATCGTGCACTCGATGACGGAAAGGAAGTTTACGTCCCGAAATGTCTCAAAAAGCCGGAGATGGTCGCGGTAAAGATATTGGGTCTTGACGATCTGAAGCCGGGAGCTTTTGGCATCCCCGAGCCGGTTATTCCCGAAAACGCGGCGGATCCAAACTGCGGCAACAGATCTTTTGATCTTGCTGTCGTACCTTGCGTCTGCGCCTCGAAAGACGGCAAAAGGCTCGGTCACGGCGCTGGTTATTACGACTGTTTTCTGGAAAAGCACAAGGCATTTACGATGTGCCTGTGCCACGAAGCGCTTTTGACGGACGACGTTCCGACGGAAAAGCACGACAAAAAAATGGACGCCGTGGCGACAGGCGGGAAGATATTTTACACAAAATAAAAGCTGATAATTATATCTTTTTGGCGAGCGAAAGGAGCGCGCTTCCGTTTTGTCTGAGCCATTTTTCGTGGATCTTACGGTCGGGGATGATCTTTTCGACTTCGTGCCAGAATGCGGGCGAATGGTTCATCTCTTTCAGGTGGCAGAGCTCGTGGACTATCACATAATCGAAGACCTCGGTCGGCGCGAGCGAGAGCAGACAGTTGAAATTCAGATTCCCTTTCGCGGAGCAGCTTCCCCATCTCGTTTTCTGGCATCTGACCGTCACATTATTGTATCTGACATCCAGAAGGCGCGCAAAATACGGAAGCCTGATCCCGAGATATTTTTTCGCCTTATCAGCGAGTTCTTTTATCTGTTCTTCATCCGGAGCCTTCCCGTTTTCGGTCTGCGAAATAACAGCCGGTATCCTCTTCTCTATCCAGTTAAAATGTTTATCCAGCAGCGCTGTTACCCCCGTTTGAGTCGCGAAAAGAGGCGCCCGCACTGTCAGAGTGTCCTTTGAATCCACTCTGATGGAATACGAGTTTCTGAATGTTTTTACGAGCCTGACGGTAAAAAACAGGCCGTATTTGACATATGTGAACGTTTCTTCAACCGTTTTTTGTTTCTTCATCGTTTGATCTTAAATGGTAAACATTCATGCATTGCGATCTGACTGTGTCTGACAGGAGGCCGTTGTTTATTTTCAGGACAGCATCGGAGCGGATCGGGTGGCTGTCAGTCGGAAGAGTTTCCTCGCAGTAAACATATCTGTCCATTTTACCCGAGCGAAGGTGCGGATTCGCGAACGAGACGTCCATGTCGACAGTGTCGCTGTTTATCACCGCATACGTCCACGAACGGTCGGGATTTTTCAGAGCGATAGCGCAAAGATGAGCCTCGTCGAGTATGATCGGATATATTTTTGCTCCCGCCTGAGTATATTTCGTGAGGAGAGAATAAGCGTAAAGTTGCGGTCTCGCTTCCCAGCCTTTGTCTTTGAACTGATAAAGTCCTACGGACATCCTGCTCCCAACTCCGTAATACTGGTCTGTCAGACACCAGTAAAGCAGGCCTGCAGTGCCTCCGTTCAAAAAGTTCACGGCGACTCTCGAGATCAACAGTCCTCTTTTGTATGTGTCTGTATCTGAAGAGGTCATCGCGTTTATAACTGTATCTGGACCGAATTCGTTCACGAGGTGGATCGCCCCGTTTTTGTGAGCGTATCTGGTCAGCAGTTGTGAAAATTCCGTCATGGCAGTGTCGCTGTAAGGGCTTATATAGTCGTAACTGTGCGTGTTGTATATCTCCGCGAGGCGTCCGAGTTCTTCCATGGTCCTCATGGAATCGAGGCTGTAATTGTTGTCTGAAAGATTCAGTTTTATCTTTTTTCTCAAGCCGCGCTCTTTGAGCATGCTGTCAAGGACCCTGCACGACTGCCAATGATCCTCCATATCGACGACGCCGTCGACTTTGTAAGCCCAGCACGGTTCGTTAAAAGGCGTCATCTCAACTACGCACGTATATCCTTTTTCGATCACTTTTTCGAGCATCACACACATGCATTCGGCGTATTCCTCGTGCTCCGTGATCGGAAAAGGACTTCCTCCCCAGGTGGTCAGATTGACCTTTATACCTTCCTTCTGGCAGAAATCGAGCTGTTTGAAAAGTGTCAGAATATTTTCCTGGTCCCATACGAAAGCGTCGTAATTCGTGACATGCGGATCGTCGTTGTCGTTCACGGGCTCTATCCACGATTCGCTCCAGAAGCATCTGATCTTGTCGATCCCGATCTCCTTAGCCATCGCGCAGACCTTTTCAAAATCTTCTTCCGTGACGCAATCCTCCGGTGCGAGAGTCGGATTCGCCGTGTTGTATGAGGCGAGGAGCATCGGATCCCATTCTACTCCGAGGCCGTCGAGCCTGTCTTTGTAATGCTTCCCGACTTCGAGTATCAGATCGTCCGTCCTCGCCTGCGGGTAAAAAAATGCCCAGTCCATCGCCGCGATACATATCACCGATACGATGACCAGGACTGCAATTCTGATTATGCTCTTCGGGATCTTAAACCTCTTCTTCATTGATCTTCACCTTTTTTGCGAAATGATGCAGCGCAAGATCCGCTCTGCGCTCCTAAAACAGGAATCCGAACACGCTCAGCCATACCCGGAGAAAACCGTTCATTATCGCATTGGCAGGTATATAGAGGATATACGTTCCGAGCGGCGTGTAGTTTATAAGAAGAATGACTCCTATGAAGATGAACATGCTGTATTTCTGAATCGAATAGACGGCGCTGTATGCCCTCGGAGGCAGGAAATTAGCTATCAGATTGAAGCCGTCAAAGCCCGGTATCGGAAGCATATAAAAGAGGCAAAGAAATACGCAAAGCCGCATACCGTAGTAAAAAATAAACGAAATAAAGCTCGCGGCAGAAGACGTCGTCGTGAGCACTTCACCGATTTCTACATTGAACAAACCGCAAAAAAGAACATACAAAAGGGCCATTCCGAATCCGCCTACAAGGCATCCCACGGGACCTGAAAGGATCTGGATCGCGCAGTCTCTCTTTATGTGCTTGTAATATCTTGAATTGACCTGCACGGGTCTGCACCAGCCGAATCCGAATAAAACGATGAAGATAAATCCTATGATATCGATGTGTTTCAGCGGATTCATCGTCAGCTTACCCATGTTCCTGGGCGTCGGATCTCCCAGTCTGTCTGACGCAAAAGCCTGGCAAAAGCCCTTAAAAGTGAACGCGAAAAGGGCGCCGGGTATGCACAGCAACTTTTCAAGGATTAATAAAATAATATTGTCGCCCAATGATTTGTCCCTTTCTCGATCCAATATCGCCTGATCAGTCAAGTCCCAGCCATTTCAGTATTTTTCTTATAAGTCTGGTGAACCAGTTTGCGCGTTCGATCTTCTCGGTGCAGACTATTTTTACCTTGCCTACTTCTTCACCGTCGACCGTGTAAACGATCTCGCCGACCTCGGTATCAGCCGCTACGGGAGCGGTCACCTGTCCGTACATAACGATATCGTGCTTCAGGTTTTTGAACTGACTCTTTTCAAGTATGACGCCGAAATCCTCCGCAGTGTATATGTCCGCTCTCTTTTTCTTTCCGTCAACGACGTTTACGCGCCTTACGAACGTTCCTTTTTGAGAAACTATCCTGTATTCAAAATTCGAAAGGCCGTATTCGAGAAGCTTCTTGATCTCGGCAGCCCTGTAATTTTCATCCTCTTCGCCGAGCACGCACGCGATGACTCTTTTCTCTTCGACTTCCACCGTCGCGAGCATCGCATAGCCCGAGTTTTCCGAAAAACCGACACCCAGTCCGTCAGATTCCGTGTAAAATTTCCCTCTCGTCAAATTGTTCGGCGACACCATGGCCGTAAAAGGCTGTCCCGTCGAATCGTGCTTGAATTCGCCGTATGTGAGCTTCGTATATTCAAGTATCTCCGGATATTTTTCGATGAACAGCTTGCCCAGCGTCACGAGATCGCTCGCGCATGTGTACTGTCCTTCCCTGTCTGCACCTGTCGGATCCGTAAAAAGGGAATCGGTCATTCCGATCTCTTTCGCCTTATCGTTCATCATTTTAACGAAGTCTTCGACGGTGCCTCCGACGAATTCTCCGAGGGCGTACGCAGCGTCTACAGCGTTGCAGATCGCGACAGCTTTGATCGCCTGATCTACGGAGATGACCTCCTTTTTGCCGGCGTCAAGGAAGACCCTCGCCTTTCCGTTGGAAGCCGCCTGAGCTTCCTTTGAGACAGTAACGATGGCATCTGATTTGAACTTGCCTTCAGAGTATCTTTCGTATGTCACGAAAAGGGTCATGAGCTGGCTGAGATAGCCCACATTGATATGCTCCTTCTCATTGTTTTTGAAGACCGTTTTACCTGTCGCGCAGTCGAGAAGGGCGTACGCTTTGGCCTTGAGTTCGGTGACTTTTGTCTGCTTGTAGATCGTCGTCGCCTCCGATTTTGAATAATCGGCGAACGCAAAAGAAGTCAGTGAAAACGACACCAACATCATGATCACGATATTTATAAGCACTTTTTTCGTCTTTTTCATTATGTTTCCTCCGATTTTGCGCGATGCGTAAGTTACAGGGATTACATATGTAAAGATTATCCTTCTTTGTCCGTTTCGTCAAATATGGAGAGCCTGTTGTCCCTCCTGCGCTTGCTCTCGGGTATCTTCGCCTTCATGTGGGAAAGTCCGAGCTCCGTGATCATTCTGCCCCTCGGAGTCTTGTTTATGAATCCGAGCTGGATGAGATAAGGCTCGTAAACTTCCTCTATGGTCACAGGGTCTTCTCCCGTTGCGGATGACAGAGTCTCGAGTCCGACGGGACCGCCGCTGAATTTGTAGATTATCGTATTGAGGAGCGTCCTGTCGACGTTGTCGAGTCCCAGGCTGTCCACTTCCATCGCGTCAAGCGCGTATTTCGCGATCTCTCCCGTTATAACGCTGTCAGCAGTGATCTGAGCGAAATCTCTGACCCTTTTGAGCAGCCTGTTGGCTATTCTCGGAGTGCCTCTCGATCTGAGCGCTATCTCGTGCTTCCCTTCCTCGTCTATTTTAGTATGTAAAATGCCGGCCGCTCTTCCGATTATCCTTGAAAGCTCGTCGACGCTGTACATCTCAAGTCTGTTTATTATTCCGAACCTGTCTCTCAAAGGAGCAGACAAAAGTCCCGCTCTCGTCGTCGCGCCTATCAGTGTAAAACGCTTAAGATCGAGCCTTATCGATCTCGCTCCCGGGCCTTTGCCCATGATGATATCGAATCCGAAATCCTCCATCGCGGGATACAATATCTCCTCAACAGCCCTGTTCATTCTGTGGATCTCGTCGATAAAGAGCACGTCGAATTCCTCAAGGCTCGTCAAAAGTCCCGCGAGGTCAGCGGCCTTCTCGATCGCAGGTCCCGAGGTTATTCTGAAGTTGACTCCGAGTTCGGCTGCGATGATCGCGGCGAGCGTCGTTTTACCCAGTCCCGGAGGGCCGTAGAGTAAAACGTGGTCCAGCGATTCGTTCCTCTGCTTGGCAGCCTGAATAAAGACGGAGAGGTTTTCCTTGACCTTGTCCTGACCGATATATTCGTCAAAATGCCTCGGTCGCAGGGAAGCCTCTTCCCTGTCGTCAGCAGTAAATTCAGTTGATACAAGTCTCTCGTTTTCGTCCATCTCGTCATCCTATCCTGCTTCTCAAAGCAGCTCTTATCGTTTCGTCTATGCTCATTCCGTCTTTGTAGACCTTCTTAACTGCGGCGGCAGCCTCTCTGGGCGTATAACCGAGCACCATGAGCGCTTCGACCGCGTCGTTGTCGGGAGCGATCGCCATATTGCCGTTTTCGTCCTCGAACACGTCGCTGTCAGCCAGTTTGATCTCCTTGCACACCTTATCCTTGAGTTCGAGAACGATCCTCTGAGCGGTCTTTGAACCAACGCCTTTCACCTTGCTGAGAGCCTTGTGGTCTCCCCTTGCGACAGCCGTTCCGAACTCTCCGGGGCTGATGCCGGAAAGCACCGCAAGAGCGAGTTTCGGTCCCACTCCGCTCACCGAAATGAGCATCATAAATACGGATCTTTCCTCGTTCGTCGCAAAGCCGTAGAGGGAAATATCGTCCTCTTTGACGCTCATATATGTGTAGACTGTCACCTGTCCTTCTTTACCGCTGAGTTCGCCGAGCGTCTGGTTTGAAACGTTCAGACGGAATCCCGCTCCTCCTACGTTCAGCGCCACGAAATCGGTGCCCGTATATTCGATCGTTCCACGTAAAAATTCAAACATTTTACCTGTTGCCCTCCTTTATATCCTCTCGGCTGTCATTCTGGAATGCGCGTGGCAGATGGCTATCGCGAGAGCGTCTGCAGCGTCGTCCGGCTTCGGTATCTTTTCAAGATTGAGTATCAGCTTGACCATCTCCTGTATCTGTCTTTTCTCCGCGCGGCCGTAGCCTACGACGTTCTGTTTTACCTGGAGAGGCGTGTACTCGAACATTTTCACTCCCATAGAAGCCACTCTGTTTACGGCGACTCCTCTGCCCTGGGCGGCAGCTATCGCCGTTTTCGCGTTGTTATTGAAGAAAAGTTCCTCGATAGCGCACTCCTCCGGCTTGTACTGTTCGACCTTTTCCCCTATGATCTTGTCGATCGCCATAAGCCTGTCAGTAAAAAGCTCTGTTTTGTCCGTGCTGACCACTCCGTAATCGAGCACTTTGAATTTGTTGCCCGTATAATCAACAAGACCGTATCCTGTTATAGCAAATCCCGGGTCTATACCCATGATCACCATGCGGAATTCCTCCAATATCATTATCTTTTTGATTATACCATACTTTCACCGTTTTTTATACTTTTTAACTGCCTCGATGAATAAAAAATCTATACAACGACCCGAAATTATAGTAAAATATTTATGCGCGCCGGACGTTTCGGCGCAGTCTTTTTTTACGAAAAGAGGTATTTGTTATGATCAGGATCGGTATTGCAGGTTACGGAAATCTCGGAAGGGGCGTCGAATGCGCGATAAAGCAGAACCCGGATATGAAGCTGTGCGCCGTATTCACGAGGCGCGATCCCGAAACAGTTAAAATACTCACTCCGGACGTTCCGGTATTTCGCACCGAGGATATCGCAAAGCACAAAGGCGAATTGGACGTTCTGATAGCCTGCGGAGGAAGCGCTACGGATATGCCCAAACAGTCGCCCGAATTCGCGAAATATTTTAACGTTGTCGACAGTTTCGACACTCACGCGAAGATCCCGGAGCATTTTGCGAACGTCGACAAAGCGTCGCGCGAATCGGGACATACCGCTCTCATTTCGGCAGGATGGGATCCCGGAATGTTCTCAATAAACAGACTGTATTCAAGCTGCATTCTGCCGAACGGTCAGAATTATACATTCTGGGGCAAGGGAGTCAGCCAGGGCCATTCAGACGCGATCCGCCGCGTTCCCGGAGTAAAAAACGGCAAGCAGTATACAGTACCTGTCCCGGAAGCGCTTGAAAGAGTGCGCGCAGGCGAGAATCCCGTCCTTACAACGCGTGAGATGCACACTCGCGAATGCTTCGTCGTGGCAGAAGAAGGAGCCGATAAAGCACAGATCGAACGCGATATTAAAACGATGCCCAACTATTTCGCCGATTACGACACGACTGTGAATTTCATAACTGAAGAAGAATTCAAAAGGGATCACAGCGAGATACCGCACGGAGGCTTTGTCATCCGCACGGGCACGACGGGCATGAACGACGAGCACAAGCACGTGATCGAATACAGTCTCAAACTCGATTCAAACCCCGAATTCACGTCATCCGCTCTCATAGCGTTTGCGCGCGCCGTCTACCGCCTCCACAGCGAAGGTGTAAACGGTTGCAAGACCGTTTTCGACATCGCTCCGTCTTATCTCTCTCCCCTTTCGGGCGAAGAGCTGAGAGCGCACCTTCTGTAACAGCAAATAACTGCTTTTTCAGACACTTTAAGCGTAAAGATCGCATGTTTCCGGTCGCCTGTAAAACAGGCGGCCGGTTTTTTACGCGCGGCGAGAAGTATTTTTGCGGAAACATCTCGTCTCGTGGTATAATAAAGAGTGCGCCTGTTTTAGGGGCAGTATGGGTAGAAAGAGGCACGATAATGCTTGAACTTAAGAATATAACGAAGACATACGTGACGGGCGATCTGGTGCATAACGCGCTGGAAGAAGTCAGCATATGTTTCAGAAAGAGCGAATTCGTTTCTGTTCTCGGACAGAGCGGCTCGGGAAAGACAACGCTCCTCAATATAGTCGGAGGTCTCGATCAGTACACATCGGGAGACCTTGTCATCAACGGCGTCAGTACGAAAGAATATAAAGACCGCGACTGGGATAATTACAGAAACCACTCGATCGGATTCGTCTTTCAAAGCTACAACCTCATACCCCACCAGACTGTAAAAGCAAACGTCGAGCTCGCGCTAACGCTTTCGGGCATTTCGAAAGCGGAAAGAAGCAAAAGAGCCGAGGAAACTCTCAGAATCGTCGGTCTCGAAGACCAGATGAACAAAAAGCCGAACCAGCTGTCCGGAGGCCAGATGCAGAGAGTCGCGATAGCGAGAGCGCTGATAAACGACCCGGATATTTTACTCGCGGACGAACCTACGGGAGCGCTTGACTCGGAGACGAGCGTTCAGGTCATGGATCTTCTCAAAGAGGTCTCAAAAGACAGACTCGTCATAATGGTCACTCACAACCCGGATCTCGCAGAACAATATTCAAACAGGATAGTCCGCCTTCTCGACGGTAAGATAATCAGCGACTCGCGCCCTTACTCACACGAAGAATCGGAAGCGGACCTTTCAAAGCGCAACGAAGAAGCAGCCGCGAAGGAAGCGGAGGAAGACGAAAAGGCGCTCGCGTCGGGCAAATATACAAATGAACAGCTTCGCAAAAAGAAAGCCGGAGAGGCTAAAAAGGCGAAGAAAAAGACTTCGATGTCGTTCTTTACGGCGCTTTCTCTTTCTTTTACGAACCTGCTGACCAAAAAAGGGCGTACGATACTGACGAGTTTTGCCGGAAGCATAGGTATCATAGGGATCGCGCTGATACTGTCGGTTTCGACAGGTTTCCAGATGTATATAGACAGAGTTCAGGAGGATACTTTATCGAGCTATCCTATAACTATTTACGCACAGAGCGTAGATCTTTCGTCGCTCATATCGTCGTTCGCCAAGGCTGATAAGGAAGGTGAGCTCGGCCACGAACTTGACGCGGTCTATGAAAACACGATGATCTACGAGCTCGTCAACGCGATGAACAGCGCCGACGTCACGAAGAACAATCTGAAGGATTTTAAGTCTTTCGTAGAGAACGATCCGGAGCTTCACAAATATATGAGCGCGTACCAGTACCAGTACGGCATCGATTTTAACATATACTCAAAGGACGTTTCCGGCAAGCTTTACAAATCTGATCTTTCTGAACTTATGAAGAACCTGATGGGCGGAGATCAGTCGCAGATAGGCTCCGATAACAATAACATGTCGATGACGATGATGCAGAGCTCGAGTTCTTACAACGTCTGGCAGGAGATGCTCCCGGGCAAAGACGGAGAACTTATAAGCGAAACGATCCTCGAACAGTATGAAGTTCTCGGAAACGGCAGATGGCCCGAAGCGATGAACGAGGTGGTCGTCGTAGTCGACAAGAATAATGAGATAAGCGATATGGTCCTCTATTCCCTCGGTCTCAAGACGCAGGAAGAACTGTTGGATGCCATAATCGCCGGTCAGAACGGCAAAATAATCGAGAACGAAAAAAGCGTATGGACGTATGACGAGATCTGCAGCCTCAAATTCAGGCTCTTCCTCAACCCGGAAAAATATCTGAAGAACGCGGACGGAACGTATACGGATATGTCAAAAACGGATGCAGGCCTCGATTATCTGTATAACAACAAAAATCTCGGCGTCGATCTTAAAGTCGTCGGCGTTATAAGGCAGAAACCCGATGCCGTCACCGGCATGATCTCAGGCTCCATCGCCTATACAAAGGCGCTTTCCGATTACGCGATAGACAAAATAGTCAATTCCGACATTGTAAAAGAACAGCTCAAAGACAGATCCGTCAACGTGATAACGGGACTTCCCTTCAAGGGAGCCGAGATCACAGATATGACAGACGAGGAAAAGGTCAGCGACGCGAAAGCTAAGATCGCAGCGATGACTGTCACCGAAAAGGCCGCTCTTTATAAGTCGTTCATGTCAGTCCCGTCAGACGCATATCTCGACAGCGCGGTTAAAATGCAGCGCGGGATGTTCACGAGAGAAGAACTCGAATCTATGCTGATGGAAGGCATATCGCAGCAGGTCGGAACGCAGGTCGAAAACGTCTCGGCGATCGCAAAATACGTCGAGGAACTCGATGACGAGACTTTTTACTCTTACGTAGACAAACTTATCAGAGAATCGCTGACGACGTCATACGCCGCGCAGCAGGAGCAGAAATTCGCCAAAATGACTGAGGAAGAGCTCGCCGAAGAACTCGACAGCAAAGAATTTTCAGACGAAGACTACGTTAAAATGCACGACGGGATGCTCAAGGACGAATATTCGGAGCAGACATTCAACGAGGTCGTATTCGACTCCCTCGGGTACGTCAGCAAGGATTATCCTTCAAGCATTTCACTTTTCGCTGTCTCCTTTGAAAACAAGGACAATATCTCGGAATGCATAAACAGATACAACAAGGGCGTCGAAAAGGAAGACCAGATCTCCTACACCGACTACGTAAAACTTCTGATGTCCTCGATCACCACGATCATCAACGCTGTCACTATAGTGCTCACCGGATTCGTCGCAATATCGCTTGTGGTTTCTTCTATCATGATCGGTATCATCACCTATATATCAGTTCTCGAGAGGACTAAAGAGATCGGTATTCTGCGCGCCGTCGGTGCGTCAAAGAGAGACGTTTCGAGAGTGTTTACGGCGGAGACGCTCATCGTCGGATTCGGAGCCGGACTCATGGGCATCATTATCACTCTGCTGCTCATCATACCGCTGAATATAGTGCTCCACTCGCTGACGGGCATAACTGCTCTGCGCGCCGTTTTACCTGTGGGAGGAGCGGTGATACTCGTTTTGATCAGTATGTTCCTCACGTTCATTGCGGGACTTCTTCCCTCGAGACTCGCGGCGAAGAAGAATCCTGTCGAAGCGCTCAGAACCGAATGATCCTTTCGGGAAAAAAGCTTTGCAATTGAGCCTTTATTGAATTATAATACCTCCGTGAAAGGCCGCGACTGTTGCGGTAAAAACGGAGGTATATTTTATGTCTGAGAAAGCTTATGAACTTCGGGACGCATTCGTTGCCAGATATTTTACCGGCGCGGAGCTTCCCTTCAGCTTCTGCTCCGGAGGCAGAAAAGCTGCTGTAAGAATAATCACCAGGATGAAAACCAGGTCTGACGGAGCGCATACGACTTATTTTGTCGTAGGAAGATCCGGCCAGCTCGAGGTAAAAATGACGGGCACGGTCTACGACTCACATCCGGCTGCGGACTGGAACATCGAGATCACGAATACGGGTTCGACAAACTCCCCGAGGATCTCAAAAGGTTACGGTACAGATGTCGAATTTGACGGCTCCGATGTTTCTATGTGGCACAGCACCGGCGATTACGTGAGCGCCGACGGTTTCGACCAAAAGATCGAAAAGATCGGAAAAGGAATCGTTAAAAATTCGAACGGACGCCCCTGTGACGGAGCATTTCCCTATTACAGGCTGTTTTTTGACGGCTGGACTCTCGACGGAGCTGTCGGTTGGCAGGCAAGATGGTCAGGCAGTTTTACGGAGAAAAACGGCAAGGTTTGCGTGAAAGCCGGTCAGGCGATCCTCGATTCGTATCTCAAACCGGGAGAGACTTTCAAACTTTCTTCGACCACTTTCCTCTTTGTCGAAGGGGGCAACACCGAAGCGATCAACGCGTGGAGAGCATTTTACTTTGACTGTATAATCCCGAGGCCTCTCGGCAAAAAGATACAGCCCCTCGTCTGCGGCACAAGCTACGATTCTGCTTTGGAGTTCTGTTTTACAAACGAAAAATCGAATCTGGAATGCTACAAGACATTTACAGATGAGAACATCATCCCCGACGTCTGGTGGATAGATGCCGGCTGGTACGATTACAATATAGGAGACGGTCACAAGGACTGGGTCCGAGTCGGAACGTGGGAAGTCGACAAAGAGAGATTTCCGAAAGGTCTTAAACCCATTGCGGACGCGGTGCACGCAAAAGGCACAAAATTCCTGCTCTGGCTGGAACCCGAGAGAGTTCACATCAGGACAAAGCTTTATAACGAACATCCGGAGTGGCTGCTCACATCCCCCAAGGACATCTATTGCGGCCTTCTGAATCTGGGCGATCCCGAGGCAAACGAATACATTTCAAACCACGTAAACAAGCTGATAAGAGACAACGGGATCGATATCTACCGCCAGGACTTCAACTGTGATCCCGACAATTATTTCCGCGACTCCGAAACGGAAGACAGACAGGGAGCGCTCGAAAACCTGCACTGTCAGGGATATCTCAAATTCTGGGACAACATTCTCGCGGCAAATCCCGGTCTGTGGATAGACTCTTGCGCATCGGGCGGCCGAAGAAACGATATCGAGACTATGAAGAGGAGCGTTCCGCTTCACTACTCTGATTTCGGCTACGGCGACCTTCCAGTAAAGGACGCTTTCCAGCAGACGATGTTCGAATGGCTGCCTTATTTTAAGGAGCAGCCAATGACGTGGACTCCCGCCTCAAATGATTTCATCCATCTGGCGGCGCTCTCCCCCTTCTACAGCTTCACGTATGATCTGTTCAAGGCATACCCCGACCACAAACGCGCCGACGAGAACGGCAACCCCTTCGAGCTCCATCCCGAAACACGCGATCCCGCGGCCATCGAGGACATGAACAAATATTTGCATCTCTGGAAGACGTTCTCCAAGTACTGCTGCGGCAACTACTATGAGTTCACTCCCCAGAGTAAAACATTCGATAAATGGCAGGTCATGCAGTTCACAAAGCCGGGTAAAAATAAGGGCGTTATAAAGGCTCTGCGCTTCGCCGAGAATCAGACGGATCATTTTACCTTCGACCCCGCTGAAATCGATTCTACGGCCTTCTACGCGGTCAGAGACGTGCTTTCTGACGAGCTTTCGATCATTCCGGGCAAAGTGCTCGCGAAAAACTTTACGGTCAGCCTGAAACCGGGCGAAGGCGTGCTGCTCGAATACAGAATAATAAGGAAGCACGGAGAAAGAAAGTAAACATCTTTCGATTGTTTTTGAAAAATAATCGAATGTAAAAAACCGGGACGATCAGAAAAACGATCGTCCCGGTTTTAATTTTACCTTTAGTTGCCGTATCATCCGAGCAGAGAGATCAGTACACCCGCTGCGATAGCGGATCCGATAACGCCTGCGACGTTCGGTCCCATAGCACTCATGAGCAGGTAGTTGTCCGGGTTTTCATCCCTGCCGACTTTCTGTGCGACACGAGCGGCCATAGGAACAGCCGAAACACCTGCGGCGCCGATAAGAGGATTGATCTTGTTTTCCTCTTTCCTGATGAACAGATTCATGAATTTCGCAAGAAGTACTCCGAACGCAGTCGCGAAAGCGAATGCAACTATACCCATCGCTATTATCTTGATCGTTTCGAGTTTCAGGAAGCTCTTTGCCGTTGCCGTAGCTCCCACGCTGATCCCGAGGAAGAGCGTGACAATATTCATCAGTTCGTTTGAAGCCGCTTTTGCAAGTCTGTCCGTAAGTCCGCTTTCTTTCAGAAGGTTGCCGAACATCAGACAGCCGATCAGAGCTGCCGCGGAAGGAACGAGCAGCGAGACGAACACCGCGACGATGACCGGGAAGAGTATCTTTTCTTTCTTGGAAACGGGGCGAAGCTGTTTCATAACTATGCTGCGCTCCTTTTTAGTCGTAAGAAGCTTCATTATAGGCGGCTGAATGACGGGAACGAGAGCCATATACGAGTATGCCGCGATGGCTATCGGTCCGAGCAGCTCAGGCGCCAGTTTTGTCGTGGTAAAAATAGCCGTAGGGCCGTCAGCGCCTCCGATTATCGCGATAGATCCTGCCTGAGGACCGGTGAAACCGAGAAGCTTTGAACCGAAGTATGTTACAAAAATACCTATCTGTGCCGCGGCTCCGAGAAGCAGGCTCTTCGGGTTTGCGATCAGCGGTCCAAAGTCTGTCATCGCGCCGATGCCTATAAATATGAGGCACGGATACACGCACGATTTTACGCCTATATAAAGGATATCGAGCAGTCCGCCGTTCGCGAGGATGTGGCCGTAGCTGTGGTAATATTCGCTTCCGGCATCCATAAACTGTTCCCAAAGTTCGCTGTGGTAGAGCGCCTCGGGTCCGAAGCCCGTGAGATTCGTGAGAAGTATTCCGAACGCGATACCGACCATCAGCAGCGGCTCAAATTTCTTTTTAATACCGAGATAAAGGAGCAGGAAAAGCGCGACAACGATCATCACGAGGTATTTCCATCCCTCTCCGGTAAAATCTTTGATTATGTATGCAAAACCGGAATTGCCGAAGAAATCACCTAAAGTTTTTAAAAATTCCATACCGCTGTCACCTGCTCTCTACATTTCTTGAGGCTCTTCTGCCGAGTCTCTTTACAGTCGTCGGTCTGATCGAAGACCGGGAGCGCTTATCAGCGTTGTATGCCGCGATCGCGGCCGCTATGACCGCTCTGAGTTCGTCATCGTCTTCACCGTCAACTGTTTCGACAGTCTCTCCGTTTTCTTCTTCTGTGAGCTCTTTTGCGTCGACAACGGCAGCTTTCGGGGCCTTTTTCTTGATCTTGCCGAACGCTGACATCAAATAAAGAATGACAGTGAGCATTATCATCCCGATGAAAACAACGCTGATGCCTGCCGCAACTACAAGCCAGAGTTCAGGCTCCCCTTCAACATTGTTCATGCAGAATATTGGAATCATTCCCGAATAGATCGGACCCATATATATCGCCTCTCATAATTGATTGTTTTACCCTTAAAAAGCGCTTTGACGCGCTTTTGTTATCATACCACTTTCGGTGCCTTCGGGCAAGTCGGACTTTATAATTTGACCACGTATTTGTATACTTCCTCTGTTATGTCGTCGACGCTTCTCATCGCGCCTTTTTTGTCGGTGCAGTTGATCTTTACGGCATTTTCGAACTTCTCCGCCGCAGCTATATAGCCGTTTCTTACTTTTTCAAGGAAGGAGAGATTTTTCTCGTAAACGTCTGCATCCTCTCCGACATAATCGCGGTGGCCTTTTTTTGCGACGTTTTCGCGCGATTTTTTAACAGGCACGTCGAAGACGAGAAAAAGGTCCGCTCTCGGGATCTCCAGCGTGTCAAATTCAAGCTTTTCGATCCATATGAGCATCTCCTCTTTTTCGCTTTCCGGCACTCTGAGCACCTGATATACCGCGTTCGAAAGAGTCGATCTGTTCAGTAAAACGAAATCGTATTCGGAATAGTCGTTGTTTTTAAAAGCGAGCCACCTGTCCATCGCATACCACAGAGACATCGATCTTGCGTCCAGTCTGTCTGCTCTCGCTTCGTATTTTCCGGAAAGCAGCTTTCCGATCTCCAGTCCGAAAAACGATTCGTACTGCGGAAAATCGACGACGGCAACCTTTTTGCCTTCGCTCTTCAGTCTTTCCTCGAGCGCTCTCAGCTGAACGCCCTTTCCGCTTCCGTCTATACCTTCAAATGCCACAAATACGGGTTTCATCACCGCGTCCCCTTCCGGATCGTTTTTGTGCATAACACGACCCTATATATTCTAACATAAACGGGAGCGTTTCACAATTGCGTCTCGGCCGTTTTTGAATTATAATATGAGGCGAAATAAGCATCGGAGAGAGTTTTTTTATGAACGTAGTCGGAATAATCTGCGAATATAATCCGTTCCATTTCGGACACAAATACCAGATCGAAGAGGCAAAAAGACTCACGGGCTCGGAATACGCCGTCGCTGTGATGAGCGGAAATTTCGTCCAGCGCGGAGAGCCTGCGCTCATGTCAAAATCCTCCAGAGTAAAAACAGCCCTTGAAGAAGGCGCTGACATCGTGCTCGAGCTGCCTTTAACATACGCGTGCTCTTCTGCTCAATTTTTTGCGCAGGGAGCGGTTTCGGTGCTCTCGTCGTCGGGTGTCGTAACTCATCTGTCTTTCGGAAGCGAAAGCGGCGACCTTTCAAAGATCGTCGACGCGGCTGATAATTTCGAATCGAAGCAGGCATCGATAAAGGAAAAGCTCTCGAGAGGCGCGTCATACGCAAAAGCTGTCGAATCTCTCACAGGGATCGCGAAGGGTGACTCGAACGACATTCTCGCTGTTGAATACATCAGAGCGCTCAAAAAATACTCATCGGATATGATCCCCCTCCCCGTAAAAAGGATCTCCGAACTTTCTTCAGGCGAAAAGATCTATTCCGCCGCTGAGATAAGAAACGCGATACTGAAGCATTCAGGCGAACCGAAAAAGATCGCCGCGATATGCGGGAAATTTTTACCGTCCTTTTCTTCGAAAAACGCTCTGGAAGAGCTCTCAGCCGGCAGGTTCCCCGTTTGCCTTGAAAACTTCTCACAGGTGTTCTTCGCAAAGCTTCGCTCCGGCGGACCCGATTTTATAAAAAATCTCCCCGGAGTCAGCGAAGGGCTTGAGAACAAACTGTATGACGCATCTCTCGATTCGACTTCCCTTGAAGAACTCATATCTTCGTGCGTTTCAAAGCGCTATACTGCTTCGAGGATTAAAAGGATACTCGTTCACGCGATGGTCTGCGGAGGGAATTTTTACGGTTACGATCAGAGAAGACCCGTACCGTATATAAGGGTGCTCGGGATGAGGAAGGAAGCGTCCAAACTTTCCGAAATGATCGCGGAAAAATCTTCCGTGCCTTATGTTATGTCAAACGCTGACGCGTACAAGATCTGCCCCGAACTTGCGAGGTCCGAGGCAACTGCGAACGATGTTTATTCAGTATGTTTTCCCTGCGGTACCGCAAAAGGCAGACGCGAATACACAGACAAATTTACCGTGATTTGATTTTTTTAATACGATAAACCTTTTTTGCGCGGCTTACGGTCAGAATTTGTCGTATGCCGTTTTTTTCGATATCCCGAGTAAAACGCCCATCTCAGCCATAATAATGCACAGTGACGTGCCTCCGTAACTGAAGAATGGCAAAGCGACGCCCGTTACAGGCATAAGCTTCGTCGCAACAGCGACATTCATGATAGTCTGAACGGCAATCAGCGAAGTTATTCCCGTCGCGAGCAGGCAGCTGAATTTGTCAGGCGCATAGGAAGCGATCTTGCAGCCTCTCCAGATCAGTATTCCGAAGAGCGCGAGTACTAAAATGACTCCGATAAATCCGAGTTCTTCAGCGAGTATAGAGAAAATAAAATCGTTGTAAGCTTCGGGGAGATACTGGTATTTCTGGACGCTCTTTCCGAGTCCCCTTCCGGCAAATCCGCCTGATCCGATCGCGTAAAGCGACTGCGTTATCTGATATTCGGCGGACGAAGAAACCTCAGCTGTATCCCCTATTCCGAGGAACGAATTGAGCCTTGTCTGCACATGCGGCACCGTAAAATACATCAGCACGACACCTGCGATTCCGAGCGCTCCGAGGATCAGGAAGACTCTCGGTTTTACACCGCCGATGAACATCATTATCACGGCGATAAGAATTATGATCAAAATACAGCTTACGTGCGGTTCTTTATACAGGAGGAAGAAAGCCACTCCGAGCGGCAGAATGTAAACTATAAATCCCCACCATTTGTCGACGATCTTTTTGGTATATTCGTTAGAAAGTATATATGCGAGGAAGACTATCATTCCGAATTTCGCGATCTCCGAAGGCTGGAATGAAACGGGTCCTATTTTGATCCACCTTCTCGCGTTATTCAGATTCGCTCCGATCAAAAGTACGAGTCCCAGCAGCGCCACCGATATCACGTATATCGCGACAGACAGCCTCTCTATCAGCTTGTAGCTGACGAAGCTTGCCAGGAACATGATGATCACTCCGAGTCCGGCATATATTATCTGGTTTCTGAGCAGTGTATACGAGTCTGAATCCTTCATCAGATATGACGAAACGGTACTCGAGCTGAATACCATGACTGTTCCGACGCAAAGCAGGAAGAATATGGAAACTATCAGCCAGTAGTCAGGCTGAGACGTTCTGATTATTCTGCTGTTTCTCTGTTGACCGGCCAATTGTTTCACACCGTCCTTTCTATTTTACCTTTATTACAGGATCACGCAGAAGTACGCGCCTATGCAGCATACGAGCGTGAATGCCCAGAATACGAATACTACAGTGGTCTCTTTCCAGCCGCTCAGTTCGAAATGATGGTGGATCGGAGACATCTTAAAGAGCCTTTTTCCGTGAGTGATCTTAAAATACGCGACCTGCAGTAAAACAGACAGCGCTTCGATCACGAAGAGGAGTCCTGCGAATACCAGGATGAAAGGCAGCTTCAGATGTATTCCGACAGCTCCTAAAGCTGCTCCGAGCGCGAGCGATCCGGTGTCGCCCATGAAGACCTTCGCGGGATGTATATTATATGCGAGGAAACCGATGAGGCTTCCCACCGTTATCGCGGAAAAGATCGCCGCGCTGTATTCCTCAGCGTAAACGATCGAAATGACGGAGAAAAACAGCATCACTATCGTCATGGATCCTGCGCACAGCCCGTCGAGTCCGTCTGTAATATTCACTGCGTTCGATTCGGCTACCATCACAAAGACGCAAAAAGGAACGTACATAAATCTCAGATCGAGCTGCCCGTGAAGTCCGAAGAAAGGTATATCTATCTTCGTCCCGGGACCCCAAAACTGCAGATACAGTCCCAAAAGAACGGAAATAACGATCAAAGCAATCAGCTTCTGGTACCACAAAAGTCCGTCCTTGTTCTTTTTTCTGACCTTAAGGAAATCGTCAAGAAAACCTACGGCAGAATACAGTACCGTCGTTATTATGAGCGGCAGTATTTCCTTCGCAAGCCCGGTAAAAAACGCAATGAGCGAGAGCACGAGCATCGGGATCAGGAATATGACTCCTCCGATCGTAGGCGTACCGTTCTTCGAAAGATGTGTCTGCGGACCGTTGTCTCTGACAGTCTGAGACGCGTGCATTTTTTTGAGAAGCGGTATCATCAAAGGCCCGCAAACGAGCGCGAACGCAAGAGCTATGAAGAAAAAGATCAATACCCACTTGTTCATTCCTGCACCTCACAAAGGCGTGCCACGACTGTTTCCATCGTCATTCCGCGGGAACCTTTTACGAGCACTGTGTCGCCTTTTTTTATCGTTTCAAGCAGCTTTTCCGCCGCTTTTTGTGAATTTTCACACCTGATCGCGCTGTTTTGTCCGTTTTTCTTCTCTTTGTCGAATCCTTCTGCGATATTCTCCGCGTCAGCTCCGGCTGTTATTAAAATGTCAGCGCATGCCGCTGCGTATGCTCCCACTTCGTTATGGAACAGAGCTGATCTCTCGCCCAGCTCCAGCATAGATCCGAGCACCGCTATCCTTCTTCCTGCCGATCTTCCGAGCACGGAAAGAGCTGCCTTCATCGATTCGGGATTTGCGTTATATGTATCGTCTATTACAGTGACTCCGCCTTTTTCGATCATCTTCTGCCTCAAAGAATCGCTGCCGTATCCGGCGAGCTTTTCAGCGACTTTGTCAGCATCAGCGCCGCATACGACCGCAGCGGCGAAAGCGAGAGCGGCATCTGTGATATTGTGTCTTCCGGGCACTTTAAGAGCCATTTTCTGAGTTTTTTCAGCGCCTGACGCGTCCCGGTATGATATTTCAAAGCTGCTTTCGTTCTCGGATTCCGTTAAGATCTTTATCCGGTAGTCGCAGTCTTCGCTCTCTCCTGCAGATATTATATTGATCTTCTTTGAAAAGACCTTAGCAATGTACGCGTCGAGCAGCTCTTTGTTGTTCAGATAATCGTTGTCGCCGTTGACTATCAAATAACCGCCTTCGGGAATGCCTGCTGCGATCTCGGCTTTCGCCATAAATATCCTGCTGCGCGATCCGAGCAGTTCGAGATGAGCCGTTCCGATGTTTGTGATGATCCCGACTGAGGGTCTCGCGATCTCCGTCAGATATTCGATCTGTCCCATTCCGCGCATTCCGAATTCCAGGACAATGGCGTTTTCCGATTTAAGTGAGAATATCGTGAGCGGAACGCCTATTTCGTTGTTGTGATTTCCCGCGCTCTTGCAGACGTCGTATTTTGCCGAAAGAGCGAGGGCAGTCATTTCCTTGGTGGTCGTTTTTCCGACGCTTCCGGTGACCGCGGCAACGGGCATCCGGATGCCTGTTGAGAGCTCTTTGTCTTCCCTGTATTTTTTCAGTATCTCGGAGCTCACCTGCCCGAGAGACTTCAGGGTATTGTCCACTTTTATGAATGCCGCGTCGGGATTTTGCGCGCGCAGTCTTTTTATTTCTTCCAACCTGTCGTTTTCGCCCCACAGGACGGCCGCAGAGCCTCCCTGAAGAGCCTGACTGATAAAATCATGTCCGTCGAATCGATCGCCTGCAAGGGCAACGTAGAGGCTTCCCGCGAAGTTCTTCCTCGTGTCCGTACAAACCCCTTTTATTTCAGCGCCGCCGTTTCCGATAACTGTTCCGGCGCATATCTCGGCGATCTTTTGAGCTTTCATCTGAGAGTTCCCTCTTTTCTCATTTTACCGAGTATCTCGGCTACGACTTCTCTCTCGTCAAAATGGATCGTTTTGTCCTTCAGTATCTGATAAGTCTCATGTCCCTTTCCGGCTAATATTATAACATCACCGGGCTGCGCGTTTCTGATCGCGTACTCGATGGCTTGCTTCCTGTCGACGATACAGATGTACTTGCCGCCGCTCTTCTTCATGCCTTCTTCAAGGTCTCTGACTATAGACGCGGGATCTTCACTTCTCGGGTTGTCTGATGTGATTATCGAAAAGTCCGCGAACGTTCCGGCCGTTTTACCCATTGCTTCACGCGGTCTGTTTCTGTCGCCTCCGCAGCCGAAAAGGAATACGGTCCTGTTCGCAAACTCCTTGACCGTTTTGATTATATTTTCAAAGCTGTCAGGATTGTGAGCATAGTCTATCATGACGGTAAAATCGCTTCCCGTCGGCACGATCTCAGCCTTTCCGGGCACGCTTATGTCTGACAAAGCTTCCGCGGCAAGTTTCGGATCCGCTCCCGCCAGAACTGCGCAAGCAAACGCCTCAAGCGAGTTGTAGACGCTGAACGTTCCGGGGATCGGCACGTTCATATGGATGCCGTACGGGAGTATGTCGTATTCAGTCGAATTTCTGTTTCTTTTGATATTTACCGCTCTGAACGTGGCGTTTTCGTCTCTTACAGAGACAGTATTGATCTCGCATGTCGCGTTTTCTGTCATTTTTGCGCAGTAATCGCTGTCTATGTTGAACACGCCCTTGCCGCACATTTTAAACAGCTTAGACTTCGCGTTTGCGTAGTCATCCATGTCCTTGTGTTCAGTCGCTCCGATATGGTCTCTGGACAGATTCGTAAAAGCTCCCACGTCGATCTTCGTTCCAGCGACTCTCGAAAGGTTGAGGCCCTGAGAAGAGATCTCCATTACGCAAACGGACACTCCCTCGTCTACCATTTCTTTCATCAGTTTTTGTATGACGAGAGCTTCCGGAGTCGTCCTGTCAGTGGGTATTTCCCTCGTCCCGACCATATTTTTCATTGTTCCGATGAGACCCGTTTTCTTTCCGGAATAGTCGAATATCTTTTTGATCATACATGTCGTCGTCGTTTTTCCCTTCGTTCCGGTTACGCCGATGACTGTCATCTTTCCCGAAGGATGACCGTAAAAAGTATCCGCCATCATTGCTATCGCATATCTGGTATCGTCCGTTCTGATCACAGGGCACGTTATTTCCGAAGGCAGCTTTGCGTCCTTAAGAGCGACTATCGCGGAGGCTCCTTTTTTCCAGGCTTCGAGAGCATAGTCGTGTCCGTCGCTTATAAATCCGCGGATGCATACAAATGCCGTGCCTTTTCCGACGCATCTGCTGTCAGATGTGACGTCCGAGATCTCTGTTGAAAGATCTCCCCTATATTCGATCACGTTTACGTTTTTTACCAGTTCTGATAGTTTCATGTTCCTTCTCCGTTCTCTTCTGCTCCTGCGTTTTCAGATGTCTCCATGTCAGTGTTCCTTATGGCGAGGTTGACCGCAGTACCGACTTCTACTTCCGTACCTGCGGGGATGTCCTGCCAGACGACCTTGCCGATGCGGTGACCCGTCATGTTGAGATCCATCGAGTTGAGCAGATTAAATGATTCGTCTATCGTAAGTCCCGTAAGATCGGGCACAATGACTTTCGCGTGTTCTGCGTTTTCCGACGTGTATAAGAATATTACAGATCCTCTTGTTACGGGCGTCTGAGCCGGAGGATACTGCGCAATTACAGTCGCCGTAAGGGACGTATCGTCTCCGATGACTTTGCCCTTGAATGTGCTTCCCATCTTTGCAAGCACTTCCTGCACCGTCTGCTGCGTATAATCGGGCACGTAATAGTCCATCGTAAGTCTCTCGAAGTCGTCCTGTGTGTATTTTTTCTCGATCCCCTTGTATGTTAGTACTTCTTCGATTATTTCTCCGGCAACAGGAGCTGCTATCGCGCCGCCTCCTATGGAACCGACTGTCGGGTGATCGAGAACTACCAGCACGACTATTTCCGGGTCTTCCGCCGGAGCGATTCCCGCGAATGAAACAACGTATCTTCCCGTTTCAGCAGTATCCGTAGTTTCAGACGTTCCCGTTTTACCTGCGATCCTGTATCCGGGGATATACGCGTTGCTTCCCGTGCCTTCGTCTACGACCTTCTGAAGTATGCC